>JACCDK011091182.1_pt1 | contig 71169 bp, 62 predicted proteins | sample 7445871 | NCBI WGS metagenome assembly JACCDK01 (sample SAMN15323436, study PRJNA562643) | freshwater metagenome | isolation source: river surface water | place: USA:Blue River Watershed | collected 2017-08-15 | reverse complement strand
GGGTCTAGAGAAGTGTTCAGCGCTCACGAAAGTGAGCGTGCGTGCCGAGCTGTTGCGGTGGTGAGCTGCTCGAGGGACTCGTTTCGACCCAATGCAGTCATACAACTGCCCTAAATGCCTCATGGACTTGCCGCTTCAGGGTTCTACTTGTGGCACCATATTGATCATGACCAGCCAACCCCGCGCACTCTCGAAATCGCAAACTCCTGACCAGATGCCGCCCTCACTCAACGAGGAAGCTTATCGCCGCATTGAGGAGATGATCGTGACTCTTGAGCTCGCGCCAGGCAGCGTGGTGTCGGAGGCCATGCTCAGCGAACGCATCGGCATTGGACATACGCCGATCCGTGAAGCTTTGCAGCGTCTGGCGCGTGAACACCTTGTTCAGATCCTGCCCCGTCGTGGGGTGATAGTGACCGCCATCGACGTGGGTCATCAACTCCAGATCCTAGAGACACGACGCGAACTCGACCGCTTGATCGCTCGTTCTGCAGCCACGCGTGCCACTCTGGCTGAACGCGAAGCCATGGCAGCTGTCGCACAGAGCATGGAAGCTGCTGTGAAGTCTGAAGACCTTGTGTCATTCCTGCAGTGGGACAACGAAATGAACAGGCAGTCTGCACTAAGCGCTCGAAACATGGTGGCTGCTGCGGCCGTGTCCGCCCTTCACTCGGCCTCACGGCGTTTCTGGTTCTACCATCATCATGGCCAAGTCAACGCGACACTGCGTCTGCATGTGGCCCTTGCACGTGCGATGGCCTCCGGCAAACCTGAGAAGGCTGCCGATGCCAGTGATCGGGTGATTGATGATCTATTTGATTTCGCCCACAGGACCCTGATTACCCGTACTTGACAACTGGCATGCCAGTCACATACCATGAACTCCTGTTTAAGGAGTTTGCCTGTGCGCCTCACCCATCTGCAGATCGAAACCTACCACCGAGATGGATTCATTACCCTCGATGGCCTTTTTTCCGCCTCCGAGGTAGCGGCCATGAGAGCCGAGCTTGAGCGAATTCAAGAGATCGAAACGGATCACCTGGTACGGGAAAAGGGGAGCAATGTTGCCAAAACCATCTATCGGGTCCACGAGGCGGATGGCCCTACGGCTTCACCGGTGTTTCATGCCGTCTCGCGTACTTCACGCGTGCTCGAGCCCGCGCAGGATCTGCTTTCCGAGCAGCAGTTGTACATCCATCACACGAAATGCAATTTGAAGACCGCCATTGACGGCTCGGTGTGGGCGTGGCACCAGGATTACGGAACCTGGAAGCGAGATGGCATGCCTGAGGCACGTCCAACTACTGCGCTGGTCATGTTGGACGAGCCCACAGAGATGAACGGCTGCTTGTACTTTATTCCGGGCAGCCACAAGGAGGGCAGTCTGGAGCCTGAATTCAACGAAGCTACGGGCTACAAGTTTTATGTGACGCCAAAGGACAAGCTGTTAGAAATCATGGCCCGCAGCCCCGAACCAGTGGCGATCACTGGCAAGCCCGGCACCGTGGTGTTCTTTGACTGCAACATCCTGCACGCCTCGGGACATAACTTGTCCCAGCACAATCGTTGGGCGATTTATGTGGTTTACAACCCGGTAACCAACCGGTGTCGCGATGTTCCCAACCCACGGCCTGATTACGTCCGGTCGACCAATACAAAACCACTCATCATGGGAAGCGAGCACATTTTCTCGCTTGAAAGCTCGACGCAGGAGGCCCGATGAATATCCGTCATCAACGCATCCTCTCCCCTGAACAGATCAGGGATTACCACGATACGGGTTACCTCAATCTCCGACAGGTGCTTGATCCCCAATTGCTTACGAGGCTGATATCGACCACCGAGCGGCTGTACGATGAGGGCCGATCACTCCAGCAAAAGTCGAAACATTACGACCTGGAGCCTGCGCATACCGCCCAGGCGCCGCGCATACGGCGAATCTCCAGCCCGACCGAGCTTGATCCGGTCTACGTTGCAACTGCTTTTGAGTCGATTCTTGGTGACATTGCCGCAGATCTGCTTGGAGGAGCGGTCAAGTTTTACCACTCGAAGATCAATTTCAAACTGCCCCAAGGAGGTGCAGAGATTGGCTGGCATCAGGACTGGCCGGTGTTTCCTCACACCAACACCAACCTTGTCGCTTTGAGCATACCTCTTAATGCGTCCCGCGCCATCAATGGCTGCCTTCAGACGATCCCTGGCAGCCACAAGTTGGGGCCACGCAGTCATTGGGAAAACGGCATCTACAAACTCAATTGCAATCACACGATGACCCCGGAGGACTTTGTGAACGTGGTCGACAACGAGTTGGACGTGGGAGACGTGGTGGCACATCACGGACTCGCAGTGCACGGCTCCAGTCAAAACCGCTCGAATACCTTGCGCACGACCTACATCATTCAGTACGCTGCTGCTGACTCATTCGCCTACACCGCACCTGTTGTAGACAGCATCCATCGCAACCAGATGGTCAGGGGCGAGCTGGCTACCCATGCACGCGTGGAAGCTGGAGTGATCGAATTACCGCCGGATTTCTCGGCGGGATATTCAGGCATTTACGCTTTGCAGACGGCAGGTAAGAGCTAGGGCTTTTCGATGAGTACATCGGTGGAGCCACTTCGAGCTATCGGCCGCAACCACTGCATAGCCGTCGTCAACTCTGACTCTTTACTCCCAAGGCCGTGGCCGACGTTTGCTCTGCAGTTCACCCACGTTCATCTCCCCTTGCAGTGGTGCAGCGTAGAAGCGGTCAATCATTTCTGGGCTGGTTCGTGCATTGCGAGCCAGCGTCAAGGTGTCCACAGTACGGCCAAACATCAATCGGAACATGATGCTGCTGTGACGCAGGCTATACAAGGTACGGGTTTCACCTGCAGTGCTCAGCTTTAAGCCGGTAACTTCCAGCACGATCTCAAACTGCCTTGCCAACAGTTTCATGGCGTTGTCGCGTGATGCCGCTTCGGGCATGAACACATAGTCTTCGGGGTGAATGTCACGGCCCAGTTCCAGCACCTGTCGACGCCTGATGCGTTCATACACTTTCACAGCCCAAGGCATGGTGGTGATGGGAAATGTGTGCCCCTTGCTGGGCGGCAAGCTGAGCCTGAGGTAAGTCCATTCTCGCCGAATGATCTCCACATGCTTGTGCTGCATGTTGCGTATGTCAGTGGGGCGGATGTAGCTGTTGACCATGAACACGATCAGGTCCGCTAAGTCCTTGGTCATCTCGATGCGCTTGATCAAGCGATCAGCAGGACCAAGCTTGCCACCAGGCTCGCAAAAGTAGGAGCCCTTGGTCTCCTCTGAATGTGCGCGCCACTCGACTTTCTTACCAGCCAAGCGTTTTGCCACCTTGGTAATTTCTTTGTACTCGCCCACATTAAACCAGCCGCGTGGCTTGTCCTCAATGCCCACCTTGGGAAACTCGGGAATGTGCTGGATGAAGCTGTGCCTGGCGGCATGTTGCAAAACTTTACGTGTGAGACCCATGTAGGCACCCAGCGTGCTGACACTCAGCTTGGGCACTTGGTTGGACAGCTTCTGCAAAAACTCATCCAGCATCTTGTAGTTGATGCTGAGCACATCCGTCTGCCCAAAAAAAGGCAGGATGTGTTTGTCATACCGCAGCTGCATGTTGTCATAGCTGATTTTTGATAACTGGCTGCGATTGAGCTTGGCCAACTCACTGTCCATCAGCATCTTGGTGGCTTTGGCGAAAGTCACAACTTCTGCGGCGTTGACCTCAATGGGCAAGCCTTCAAAATTGCCACCACGTATGCGTATGGTGATGTCGTCGTAAAAACGTTTGGCCGCTTCCAGCGCGTCTCGCTTGATTTCGGTCTTGGTGGTGCGCTTGAAGATGTGGCTCTCTGCGTAATACCTGACCCACCAGTAGCTGGAAGCTGGAATCTTGAAGATCACCAGCTTGCGTGGGTAGCCGGGAATTCGCGTGATGGTTTCCTTGATGGGAACGGATCTGTGCCGTTCGTGTGAGTCGGGTTCAATGGCGCGTGGCATGTCAATTTCTCTGCTGTATTCATAAAGTTTGTTTTCTGAACAGCTGGCCTGTCAACCTGAGCTTGGCTTGGATTGGGTTGATCTGTGGCTTTTAGACGATCACTTGCCGTGAGGATCGCCCTGCAACTTTGACAACTGTTTGCAGGGCTTTGATCACACGGTTTCAGCTTCATCCTGCGATTCGTCGGATGAGGAATCCGACTTTGGAGCTCCTACTTTCCAGCGGTACGTTTCATACCAATCTTTAAGTTCATTGGTTGCCTTCAGATACTCCGCGTCACCATATCCTTGCAAAATACTTTGCAAATTCGGTATGTCGGGTTGCAAGAGTGTCGTATCCGAGATTCCAAAATTTATGGCTCTCTCTTTGTTGGTCTCTAAAGTCGACCACATGTTGTCTATGTCTCTTCTCATCGAACAAATACTGCTGTAAGCGCCCATCAATCGCTCTAATTCGTCCATACAAGCATCTGTCAAATTGAAGCCGTCAATGACCTGTGCCGAATACTTGAGAGTCATGAACAAGTTTGAGTGCACCTGTGCGACGGTGATCAAATAGTCAGAACTGCTGTAACGCTTCCAGTCACGTTCTTCACCTCTGATCTCGCTCAAAATGTTGAGTAGCCTCTCCAGCCGCTGCGTTGATGAATAGTTGCGTCCACCGCTCTTGTAATAACGCCCATCTGGAATATGAAGTAGCTTTTTTAAGTCCTTCAATTTAGGAAGTTCAGAGTCAAAGTGGGCTCTCATCAAGATCACAGTTGCTTTGCCATGGGGTCCTAAAAAATCGCTCATTGGGTTCTCCTTATGGTTTCGGTAGATCCCCAGCCGCATTGGGTCTGGGGATCTCGCATGAAGTTAAAACATGGCTTCTTTGACCGTGACGCCAGCAATTGCGACTTCCATCGGCGCGTTGATCATGGCTTCTGGTTGGACAGCCGAATTCAGCGCAGGCAGGCCCGCAGGCTGATAGCCTTTGTCTCCAGGTTGCATACCCCAGCCAGATGTGATGCCCAGTTTTTCTCGCAAGACATCCAGGTTGCTCTGTGTTGTTACCAGGTCGTCGGAAACGGTGGCTTCTGCGACCATGTTCAAGATCTGCGCTTCCATGGCCTCGTTCAATTTGATGAAACGCACAACTCGTCGCTCTTGACCCATGGGATTGACGCAGACGGCAAACTCGAAGGTGCCTTCCTTCTTACCCTCTTCAACCGTATTCAGCACAAATTTGTCGTCCACTTGCACAATCGTTTGAGCTTGTTTGGCATTGGCCAACAAGATTTTGCGCAACATCTGTGTCTTTGCCTCTTTGTGAGTTTTCACAGCCTTGGCTGCCTCAGCGTCTTCTTTGGTTGCGGTGATTTTGGCGATACCACCGCGCTCTTTGATGTAGTTGGGAAGCTCTTGCGCTGCCAAGTTTTCGTCGTGCGCCACCTGCAAAACCTTTGAGTAGGTGTAGGCCGTTTGACGATCTGTGGGCAAGATGAAGCGCAGCACAGTGGTGAGCCAAGGTGTGTTGGCCTGTGTCTTCACGTCGTGTTCACTTTCCAGGCGATCGCGCATGCGCTGAAGGATGTGATCTTTCAAAACGGATTCATTGATTTGCAGGGCATAGCTGTAGATGGCACCTAGCAGTGCATACAGCTCCTTGGTGCCACGCACCACGTAGGTCTCTATGTACTGGTCATTCATCTTGGCCAGGTTTTGCGCCTGTCCCAGAATCATGTCCACCTGGACTTCATTAGCACTTTTGTCGCTGGGTCGGCGCTTATCTGAGCCGCCCAATGTGCGGTTCATCAGCAGGCCAAATGAAAATTCATCTACTACCGGCGCTTGTACGGTGGGTCCGACGGCAACCCCATTTACCGTGAGTGGGGCGCTATTTGCTGTTTCCAAGTTCATTTCAAACTCCTGTTAAATTCATAACCATGGGTTCCGTCGACCAGAATTGGTGCGACAAGCTGAGGTTAGATTTCTGGCGGCGGAGTTAGTTCCTTTTTTCGATGGGGTCGAAAAAATGAAGTTGGAAACTCAGATATCTGCTAACGGTGGACGACCGTTATTAAAGACAATTGCTTCTGGTGACATAACCGCCAAGGGCAGTGAGCCATTCATTTATGGTGGTTATTTGGAAGTCTGGTTTCGATGTTTGAAACTGTCCAAGCAGTACATCCACAACTGCCGAACTGGACTCTTCGGTTCGCAGGGGGCTGCCAATACCTTCAAGCTCTTCGGTTGCCTTGAACACTTCACATTGCGCGAGTGGTGGCATGAGCGAGGCTGCGAAAACTTTGGCCGTAGCATGGCCACATTCAAAGTGCGTTTGGTTGTGGCTCAGCGGAAAAAGGCTAGTTGCCGGATCACGTTAGACGCCAATGATGAAACACCGCCAGAACTAGTCGGCGATGAGGTCAGTTTTCTGATTCAGCAGATGAGACTGCTCGAAGGGCAAAGCGGCATGCTTTCTTCGGCACCTAAGGCATGGTCAATTTACAAAAGCCGCATCACACCCGAAGCCATCAAGCTACACCTGGATGTACTGGAGGCACATGACACCATCAAGCACAGCGCTCCAAGGACCAAGTTGTGGCGAATCGGTGAGCAGATGCGCCTAAATCCAAAGGCCATGACTAGATCAGGCGACACCCCCAACGAGCAAACCGCCAAGCACATTACCATGGGTCAAACAGTCAGCGAGATGGTCAGGAAGGGGCAGGGGCTGGTTTCAAATGCTTGCGAAGGTGTTTTTCCGAGGTACTAAATGAGTTTTTTCAATTTGTGATTGGAACCATGAAACGAGTGTGTTCGGAATTTTCTGTAGATGGGGCTGTGATTAGTTGACCTTTAAAAGGTAAATGTCAAAGTCAAACCACTAGTCAAGTTAAAGGCAGTTTCTTTAATCCTTGTAAATGCATTCGTTGTATTGACTCGATATTGGGCTGAAACAATTTGTTCAGTTGTGTTTGATGTGTTCTTGTATGTTGAAATAAAGGTGACTAATGCTGTTGATGCTGTATCTTGCTCAACAACATAGGTTGAAATAATCGTACCCAAGGGTACGGTTTTAGAGGAATTTGTAAAACGATTTGAAATGTACAACGGTCCAGTATCCCCCACTTTTGCTGCTGTTGGAATTGTTGGTGTGCCAACTACAACTGTGTATTCATCACCATCGCTACCAAGTGGCGAGTAATTTGAATTAACCCAAGCAACTGATGAATAATTTAATGGAAATGATTGCCCGTTAACAATAAATGAACCTGTCACACTTGAGGTTCGCTGTTGTGCTGGGCCTCCTTCAAATGTCCCTGACGAAAGAGCACCAGTTGTTCCTGATCCAGATCCTGTGATCACAACAGCATCTTGAGAACCTGTAATCGTAAATGTGCTTGTCGATGTGTTTGTAAAAGATGACACATACGCCGAAAGGAGATTAAATGAAGATGTTGATGCGACAGGGGTTTGCGTTCCACCACCGCCACCTCCACACGCTACCAACAACGCAACACTGGCAGTTGCGAGTATGAGTTTGATTATTTTTTTCATTGTTGCCTTAATGCATTTGATATATTACATATCGTTTATTGGTTTGAAATTAATTATGAATTTTTACGTCCAAATGCGATAAAACCATCTTGCTTGTTGGGTGTAAGTGCAAGTGATGTTGCCAGTGTTCCATCCAAAATAAAGATACCACTCGCTGTACCGCCATTACCTAATGCACAGTTGTTACCCGTAAATGTTACTGATATGTTGTATACATTTTTTCCACTTAAACGTGGAGTAACAGTTCCCGCTGCATTACAATCTACGCCTGGCACACTCAAAACGCCTGTACTTGAGATTGTCATTGCGACGTTGTCTGCACTACCTGTTGCAGAAATTCCCTTGACGGTATAAGTTCCAGCAATTGCTGCTTGTGTTGCTGGAGTGTTGTAGGAATTTGAATATGTAAGATTTACGGTTGTGCCATAGTTGCTTGTTGCTCTGATTGTTGATTGCGGAACGACCGTGCCGCTCAGTGAACCTTGGGAAACTGCCCAGTTCAGTAAGTTAAAGTCAGAGCCACTTGCTGAAAAGGTATTTCCAGTACCCGTGGACGTTCCATAAAGTGCGCCATAAACGATATTTCCACTTGTATAAAGACCCCAAGTTTCACCGTCTTCCAGTACAACAACAGCAGCATTATATCCAGTTGATGTTGTTCCAGTCCAGTAACCCTCAGCAGTTCCAGCAACTGGTGTGCCACCACCACCACCACCACCACAGGCTGTTAAGAGCATAATTGAAGCACTTGCAAGCATTTGTTGAATTGATTTTTGCATGAGATAACCTTTAATTTGATGAAAAAAATACAAACGAAACATCATGGGTATTTGAAAATTTAGCAAGACACATTTAAATGCACTTTTCAATATCCCAAAATTCATGAGCAATAGAAACTAACAGCGAAAAAATTACCGAAAATTGATTCGCCATAAATTTCCTGCCGCTTATTTTTTGTTCGGATCCCCAATCCGGTAAGGACCGTTAGGCAAAGCGTTAGGGCCAGTGACAAAAACCTCTTGATTTGCTTGTTGGGTCAAGGGCATGTAATTGGGTGCAGCGCGAGTAACGGCTGCGTTTATCGCAGCAGTCACCAACGCTGCCATGGGAGACATGGCGTTGTTGTTGTTTTGAGGCTGGTATTGCATGCGCTTGTTGTCACGCCACAATTCCACGCCGTTTTTGCTGACCAAACGGTAATCAAAATCAACGGTCACAACAGTAGTGAACACTGCGAACTTGGCATCCCATTGTTTGATGGCCACATACAAAATCGTATCCGTACCGAAGAGCTTGGCTAATGACTCGGGTGGCTGCTCATGTATGCGATCAGCCTCATAAAAACCTTCCTGTTCCAGCACAAATTTGGTGGTGTTAACTGGAAAGACGTAGTAACCACGTTCAGCAATCGGGATGGGGAGAGACGCCAATACATAGTTAGGCGCGTCAACATCTAGAGACCGATTGATGGTTGGTACGATCAAGATCGATCTTGGTGCAGCAGCTACCAATGCACTTTGATCAGGTTTTGTAGGCTGAGTTACGCATCCAGTCAGTGACAACAGGCCGGCACTCAAGGCAAGTGCATACAGAAATTTGCCTGAGAAAGACTTTGTGTTGTTCATTGTTTTGTCCCGCTTGCTGCAGATTGCCTGCGTTCTAGGTTTTGAATCAAAGAGGTCATCAAGACTCTGCTTTCAGGCCACGCGTTACGCTCTTTGTTGTAAAAGTCGATGGCCTTTTGAGTTGCGCCAGCTTTCAAATACAGGGTGCCCAACTCGGCATACAAACCGGGTGCAACCTTCGCATTTGACTTTTCCATTTCGCCAACGTGCGCTTCAAGCTTGATCCGAAGCGCTTCCATTTTTGTCACGTCTTTGTAGCCTGCGTAAAGCGATTGGTCGTAGCCACCCCATTGATAAAGACCAGGCGCAGCACATCCAGTCAGAAGCGCAAGTGCTGTCAAAGTTGGTATCCAAAGAATTCGAGAAATCATTTGTGGCCTTATTGAATTAAGAAAGTGCGGTTGACGCCGTCACCGGCATAAAACTTTTCGTCCAAAAGAATCTGACTGCCCAGAACCACACGCAATTGGTGTGTGCCGGAAATAATGCGCAGAGCAGCGATGCCATCCAGATATGAGCCTAAAGAGCCCATGTCCAGCCCATCGACGATCACCCGAGCCGCATGCTGTTGTGTGTCAGTTGTTTTGAATGAAATTTGTGGGCGGATGTCTGATATGCCTTGCTTTTCCGTTGGCATTTGTGTGCACCCATAAATGCCCAAAACAGGTAAAGCCGCCAAAAGCGTGCCGGTCATGGCCAACCTGATGAGACTGCTGGCCATGAAGGTTTTGAAATCAGGTTTTTTTGTCATTACTTGGCTCCATCAAAACGAACGGTCAGTTGATTGGTTTGAAAGCCAGCCAATGAACCCGAAGTCACAGTGGCAGCAGAGCCTTCGTTAAGCTCGTTGTCACCAAACAAACTGTCCACTCGAACGCTGGCCACCATCCGGCCAGGCAGCGTCACCGTTGTGCCTGTTTGCGCGGATTTAACTTGCTCGCCCAGTGTGTGGACACTGAATTGCATGCCGGGCTTGATGCCTTGCAGTCGACCACCCCCTAAAAAAAGCTGATTGCCGTCGAGCTTCAAAATACTGGTCTGCCATGGGCGCGAGCTCATCTCGACGGTCAAGCGATTGACCGCTTCACTGACCGCTTGACGAATGGCGGTGTCGTTCAGGGTGCCGTCGTAACTGGCTTGTGAGCCAAAGCCAAAGGTGGATGCCGTTTCGGTAGATGCCTCTCCGGCACCAGAGGTGGCAAAAAAGACGTGCCCCGTGCTGACTTCAACCACGCGAATGTCTATCTTGGCGAACGCAACTTGTCGCTTGCTTGAGGACACAAAGCCAGTGGCACCCACAGTTTTACGACCAAACTCGGTCAGTGACCCAATGATCAAAGCGTCCACACCAACCAAATTCAAGCGTGTATCGGTCAGTCTGCTTTCAGCTTGCAATCGACCAATGTCAGGCCGTTCAAATACAAGGTAGCCGCCTGATGAAGTTAATGCTTTGCTCATCAAGTCTGTGACCTGCTTACCCAGTGGGTCTCCGCTGTTGTCCCGCAGCAAGGACTGTCCGTAGCTCGTTTCATTGCTGATGCGGCCAAGGGCAATTTTTCTTTTAAGTGTCGGTACAGCTGGTGCAGCTGCCAAAACCGCTTGTTGTGCAGCTTTCTGCATCGCAACTGGCTGTGGAGCTTCAATGCTTGAGATGGGTGGTGATTGAACAGCACAACCCGACAAGGCAACGGCCAACAAAGTCATCAAGCCAATTGACACCCGCCTTTCTGATGACGCCTGGGGAGTGCGGTGCTTGTGAACGAGGAGGGGAGGTAAAACCATTTTTCTTGCCTTTAAAAACTTGATGGATTGTTTGAACGTGCGGGTGCGCTCAAGTGACATCATTTTTTGCTTTGGCAAGCTCAACACAAGAGCCCATCAAGCTGTGCATTAACCCAGTCTTTGAACTGACCTTCAACCGCAAAAGCTCACCGCATGAGCTTGCAAAGATTGAATTGGGGTGGTTGGCTCACGTCATGAGCTTTTGCCGCTGGTCGCACATACAGCTAACACTTGAAAAAGGCAGCTTCAACAGGCTTACAGGATGAGCTTGTCGAATGAAATGATCCTCTCAATTAAATAAACAACATAAAAAAGAGAACAACCATCATGAGTGAAGTTGCACGGCTGTATCGTTACAAGAGTTTGTTCAGCGGACGCACAGCCATTTCTGCCATTGAATTGCAACGCGAGTTGGAAATTTCTCCAGCCACGTTCAAGCGCGACATTGCCAAACTTCGCGACCAGCTGAACGTGCCCATCGTTTACGACAGAGCTCTGGGCGGTTACCGGCTCAGTCCTTCTCAAAAAGTTGCTGAGTTGCCGGGTATATGGTTTACCCACGATGAGCTGTTGGCGCTGGTGTCCATTGAGCATCTGTTGTCTCAGCTCGAGCCCACAGTTTTGGCATCAACCCTCAAGCCCCTTCAGGGTCGCTTGGCGCAATTGTTGGAAGAACTTGGTTTTGCTAATCAAAGTTTTGGCATGAAAATTCTCTTGCTGCAGTCCAAAAAGCGCACTTTGCCCCCTAAGCTTTTTGAAAGCGTGGCTGCAGCGACTCTTATCGGTAAGCGCATCAAAATTCTGCACCGCAATCGGCACACCAGCGTCACAGCTGAGCGAGTGATTTCACCCTTACGATTGGTTCATTACCGCGACAACTGGTATTTGGATTCGTGGTGCCATCTGCGTGAGGACTTGCGCAGCTTCTCGATAGACGCCATTGAAAATCTTGAAGCCTTGAACGATGACGGTATCAAGGTCTCGAAGGAGAGCTTACATGCCGCTCTGGGTGTTGGATACGGGATTTTTTCTGGCAAAGCCATCACATGGGCAACTTTGAAGTTCTCTCCAAAAAGGTCGCAATGGGTCTCGCGTGAGGTTTGGCATCCCAATCAAAAGTCCAGCTTCGAGGCAGATGGCAGCTTTGTTCTGATGATTCCATATTCAGACGATCGCGAATTGATTGGCGACATCATGCGATTTGGTCCGGAGGTGGAAGTGATGGCCCCTCAATCGCTTAAATCGAAAGTGCACAGCACATTGCTTGCTGCTTTGGGGCAGTTTGTTTGATGATCAAGGGTGGAAATCTGGCCTGGAACCATTTCCTATAAGGTTACTCGGGCCAAAACCAGAGTTTTGCAGCGGGCCACACTTTGTATGCGAGTCGAATCACATCATCATTCAACGGTACAAGCAATACTAATGCACCAGGACATTTGATTTGTGTTTTAAAAAGCCCTTTTTTCTGGTGAATACGATAATCAGGACATGACAAAACATCAAGATGGACGCGTTCGCCTGACCGTCAACTACGGCTACGACATTCACTCCGTTGAAGTCTCGGCCAGCACCTGGCTGCAGGTTCAGGGTGGCCAGGCGATGTCGGTTCAGGGGCAGGGATTTTCTGTCGAGGGCGAGTTCTCGCAAGACGAGTGGGCGTTCAACGTGCGAGGGCGCGGATCTTTGCAAGTCACGGCTGAGGGCGCCTTCGATATATTTGAAGGCCTGGTGAGCGACATCACCGTCGAGTATCTCTGACCATGCCCCAAGTTTTTATATACCTTCGCGTCTCGACCGACGCCCAGGACTTTGCAAACCAAAAGCACGGTTAAGTGCACTATTGCGTGGACAAGAGGTTGCTTGAACCGATTTTCGTCGAGGACACCATCAGCGGTAAGGCCAACTGGCGTGACCGTCAGCTTGGCAAGTCGATCAGAGGGGCGGGGAAGGGCGTCGTGATCGTCGTGTCGGAAGTCTCCCGCCTGGCGCGCAGCACGCTACAGGTTCTGGAGATCGGCCGGGAGTGCATCGAGCGCGGTGTTCATTTGCATGTCGCCAAGAACGGCATCGTCTTCGACGACTCCATGCAATCAAAAATCGTGGCCACGGTACTGGGTCTTGTAGCTGAGATCGAGCGCGACTTCATCAGCTCCCGCACAAAAGAAGCGCTGGCCAAACGCAAGGCCGACGGCATAAAGCTGGGTGTCCGGTCGGTGCCGCCAAGAATTTGAAGCTGGACAAGCACGCCGATAAAATCCACGGCAACCTGGACAAAGGCATCAACAAAGTGCCCATCGCCAAACTGCTGGACATATCACCGAACACGCTTTATAAGTGCTTGAAGGTGCGACGGCCGGGCTCGACACCGGCTCCTTGATTCGGTAGGATGAATGCTCTGCAAGGGAAGTTGTCGCGCTCCTCCCTGTGATCAGCTTTGCAGCACTTCACGCACCCTGACGGGTGCGTTTTTTCCATCTATCGAAGACTTGGGGCTGAAGGCGCCTAGATCGAAACAGCTTTAGTGAAAGCCGTGACTGTTGGTCAATTTACTAATTGCACCGCAGTGCAATGTCCTGAACCTGCATGATGAAGTCGGTTGCTGGTACGCCCTTCACAACAGACACAAGGTCAGTCTGCAAAAGAACGAGGGTGTCACCGCCCATGTCGATCACGCGTTCACGTGCCTTGATCTCTGCCGCATAAGTTGCAAGATCGTTCGGTGTTGAATTGGCCGCTGCAAACGTGGCATTTCCTTCGCCACGGGTAGTCACAGGTCCGAGACGCTGACATTTTTCGAGCAGGTTTAAATATAGACGCTGAACCTGAACAGACAACGCACGTTCGGTGATCTGCGGTGGTGCACTGTATGCAGTGAGACCTGCTGCCGTGATGATTGCGAAAGCTGTGTTTTTCATTTTGATCCTGATTGCAACCGGCCTCGGGTTGGTTTTTTGCAGTCTAATTGATTGACTTTCTGCAAATGGAGAACCGCCATGTCCGACGTTGATTCATGTCCCTATTGCGCCAGCACTGACGACTGCACGCATTTATTGCTTCTTGTCGACAAAACCTTCCGTACCGCTGTGGGTGGACTGTTGTTCGATGCTTTCAATGCACGCTGGTCTGAAATCTGTGAAGCCGGTGGCGACGATTTTGATGAACGCGAACCGTTCGACGATCTGCTCGACCAAGTCCACGGCTTAGCCGATGATTTCAATGAATACGAAGTTGATGGTGGTCCTGGCGCCTTCTGCGACTACGCTGTTTTTTACTCAAAATCGGAAACATCGGCTACGGCTGCCGTCGAGCGTTTCACGGCAAACCATTGAGTCAAGATGCAAGGCGATCAATCTCTCGAAAGCCACATCCATGCTGTCAATGAATGGCTGAAAGCCAATATCCGGGTCTATCCCGAGCCGACACACATCACCCTTCGACAGGTTCAATTGAACCCCAAAACGCTCAGTGGCAGTGCTTTGCTGTTGTTGGGCAATGAGATTACAGGCGAGTCGTTGAGCCTGCGAATGTCTGAGACTGGATGGCTGACTTTCAGCGTTCCGCTCTTTCACTCGCCTCTTGGTGCACCCGCTTCTTACGCTGCGATTGAGCTGACGACCAACACGCAAAGTGCTGTAAATGCAGCTGTTCGCAGCTTGCTGCCCCGGTTGATGCCACTTGGGATCAATCCCAAAACCAAAGAATGGGTCACGACATCTACCCCACTCCAGGCGCGGATTTCAGATGCAAGCGAGTTGATGAGCGCGCTTGATCGCATTGGGCATCCAGATTTCGAATGCCGTCATCTGGTGGCGATTGCGACCCCTCAGTTCTGATTCGGCTGGGCAAATTTTGCGTAGATTCTGGATCTGCTGAGATCAACCCCGAGCCTTCGCAAAATAGCCGCTCTCAGCTCAGCGGTGTGCACAAACAGCGTTGCTCTCACGCCCCACGCACCCCCCGTCCAGGTGATTGCCCCTTCTGGCAGCGTCCAGCGGATCACATCTTGAGATGAAAGCATGTTCCCGATGTATTTGTGCTCCACATTTACAGCGAATTGCTGTGCATAGGCTCTGACGGTGCTTCTGAAGGCCATCCGGACTTGGGCGCCGTTAAAGACATCGGTGTGCTTGACGGCACTGCTCATTACAACCCCACCCGATAAACCTTCTGCCCATTGCCCAGGACTAAATACAGGTTGTCGCCGCTGGTTTGTTTCCAGCTCAAGCCAGGAGCCTGGGTTTCAGGCATAGAGCTTGCGGTCGACAGCAACGCTCTTGTCAAAGTGATGACGATTTGTTCTTTGCTGTTAAGAGTGAGGTCGTGGCTACCCCCTCCACATGTACCCAAGACAAGAGCACTCATCACATACGACGTCACCCAGGTCAAAATGCGCATTTAAAAACTCCACCGTTCCAGTCAGTTGCAATAATATGCCGTTTGAGGTTCGCGCGGCGAGCCTAAGTTATATGCTTTTAGGGTTTAGGGCTGAACCAACCCAGGCACGCCATCGCGAGCAGCCCACACAAACGCATGTTGCTCGTAATGTCTGGCAAGTGCCTCGGCCGCTCCTAAATCCAGGCCTAGAACCAACACGCTGACCTCGCCCGGATAGTTGTTTCTGGGGTGTTTCCCGATACCGTCAATACAAATCAGCCCGCGCTTTTTGAGGGTGGCATTAAGCTCTTCCTGGCGTGAGTTGTTTTCTTCGGCGGGCAGGTTTTGGCTGAATGGGTTCCAGGCGGTGATGAAGGCTGCGCTCAGGGCGTTGTGCTCGGCCATGAGCTTTTTGAGTTCAGGGCAGGGCTGGCCGATGTGCATAGCGAACGGGTCTTCGTGGTGCACGATGTAGTGCGTTTCTGCAAAGGCTTGCAGCAGTTCGGGGGGCAGGGTGTTCATAGGCTGATTTTCGCTTCTTGGTAGAGAGCACTGATCACAGCTTGGATGTCTTTAAGCAGGTAGCCCCAAGCTTCGGCAGCCATGGTGTTGGGTATTCCGTGGAGGGCTTCTGCAATGCCGCCCGCAATCGCAGCGATGGTGTCACTGTCGCCGCCCAAGGACACAGCATTGCGAATAGCGTCTTCAAAGCTGGTCGAGTGCAGGGCGCAGCTGATGGCTTGTGGCACCGAGTCGATGGCTTTTTCTGTGCGCTTGTACGTGGGGCGAATGTCGTCCGGCGTCAGGTGCAGCGGGTAGCCGTAGCGCTCAATCAATCGCTGGCCGATGTCTTGGGCGCTGGTTTTTTGCCTTGCCCAAAAAATTGCCAGGGCCACCGCTTGTGCTGAGTTCATGGCATCTGGGTGGTTGCGCGTGATGGCGGTCACTGTGTCCGACCAGCCGATGACCTCTGGTTCGGTGCTGGCCAGCAATCCCACAGGGGCAATGCGCATGGCTGCGCCGTTGCCCCAGCTGCCGTAGGGTTGCGGGTTGTCGTCCATGAACCATTCGGCAAAACGTTTCCCCCAACCGCCGTTCTCGGCGTACCTGCGACACCAGTCAATCATGGTGGTTTGCGGGTCGACGCCCTGCGTCAGCGCATCGGCCACGGCCACCGTGCACACCGTGTCATCGGTGAAGCGCGCCTTGGGGTGGAACAGCGGGGCAAAGTCTTTGCCTTTGAAGTTGCTGAATTCGTAGGCCGAACCAATGATGTCGCCGATGAGGGTGCCGAGCATGAAGTTTCTTATGGATGTGAGAGTTTTAAACAAGCGCGTGATGAATTACCAACTTTTTATCACTTCAATTCCAACAACACGATCTCGGGCCGTGCACCGATGCGCAGGGGGATCATCGAGGTGCCGATGCCGCGTGAGACGTACAAATCACCCCAAGCTGTTTGGTAGCTGCCAGCCACATATCGCCCACTGCCTCTGGGCGTGTAAAGCGCATGTTTGCCCACGGCCACTTGGCCGCCGTGGGTGTGACCTGCCAGGCTGAAGGCAATTTGGCCCAGCTCGGGCGTCGGGGCTTCGTCAAACATGCCTGGTGAGTGCTGCGCCATGATGATCGGTGCACCCTGGGTGCATTGCTGCAGTGTGCGCACCAGATCGGGCTGGCCTGCCGTGTAATCGTCCAACCCCGCGACACTCAAGGGTACGCCGTTGACCATCAGCGGCAAGCACTCATTGACCAACAGCTTCACTTGGTGGCGTTTGTACAGGGCAGACAACTGCTGCAAGTCAGTGCCAGACCAATGCTCCCAATTGCCCAAGATGGCCATTTTGATGGCGTTTGGTAGGTTTATTAAAAAGTCTTCAAGTGCTGGCAAGGCGTGGCGGTCACCGATCACGTCACCCGTCAGCAAGATCAAATCGGGCTGCAGTGCCTTGAGGTGATTCAAGGTTACTTCTTCCACCGACCCCATGCCCGAGAGGTGCAGGTCTGACAGCTGGGCGATTTTGAATGTCCCGCCCTTCAAACCCACTTGCTTTTGCAAGGGGGTCACCACCACCCAGCGTGGCTCGATGATGAACCCATAGCCCAGCAAGAGGACCATTGCCAGTGCAATGCCCCACCTCCATAAGCCGCGTCTCGGTTTTACTTTGTGGGCCATGGGTCACAGTCTAAGTCCAGATTGACTCTCTCAGTCCTGCTTCTTTCCCTTGCCCTCGCTCACCTTCTTGCGTAGGAACGATGGCATGACCGACTCGCTGATGTGGGTCTCATCGCCCGCATAGGCCATCTCTTCTTTAGAGACCAAGCGCCGTGACATGCGCATCATGGAGTAGCTCACTTCCTTGGCCAACATTTGGCCGTCCTCATCGGCCAGTTGGCGCAATTGGTCAATCTTGGCGCTCAGCCAAGGGTGGTGACCAAAGCGCTTTTCCAGCACGTCCAAAGCTTGCTGCGTGGCTTGGTGGTCGCCGTCTTTAGCCAATTGGCGCAAGTGCTCTGATCCTTTGGCAAAGGCCAGCTCTTCCAGCCGGGTGTAGGCCGTTTCGTTGCGGGGCAGGGCCTGCAAGGAGGTTGCATCCAACACCGGCAATTGCAGTACAGGCGCATGGGCTTGCATCGCCGTGCCATCCAAGGCGGTGCCGCTCATGCTGGCGGCCAGCAAGTCTCGCATTTGGCCGCCCGTACCAGGGCTCAGGTGCAGGCGCACCGCCACCCAAGCTTCGGCGCCCCAAGCCAAGTCGGTCATGCGCCAGCTGCCATCGGCCAGCTGCAGGACGGGGCTGATCATCTCCACAATCACCCCAGCCGCAGGCAAAAGCTTGAGCCCGACTTTCCGCAGGTGTATGGCCTCTAGTAAAGCCAGTTCTTCGTCAAAACTGTCATAAAGATCAGCTGCCGTTTGGCCGTAATAGTTTTGCCCGCCACCTGCGCGGGCCATGCCGATCATCAAATCCTCATTGAAACCGCGCCCTAAACCCACAGTGGTGGTGCTCACGCCACGGCCCAGCCACTCGCGGCACTGCGCCTCGATGACGGTCAAATCAGTCTCGCCGCGGTTGGCTTGCCCATCGGACAACAAAATCACCCGCGACACCGTCTGGTCTGTGCCACCCTCCAGTTGCTGTGCACCGCTCAGCCAGCCGCGGTACAAATTGGTTGCACCGCCTGCTTGCACACCTGCAACCGCCTTGGCCACCGCATCGGCCGAACGCATGGGCTGTAATGGCAGTAGCGTGTCCACCTTTTCGTCGTAAACCACCAGCGCCAAATCGTCTTGCGGCGTTAGGTGGGTGGCAATGTGCATCACGCAGCGCAAAGCCTCTTCTAGTGGTTGACCGTTCATGCTGCCCGAGCGGTCCACCACCAAAGCCAGTCGTTTGGGTAAATGAGCTGCCGGCAGATCTGCAGGGCGGTCTGGCGCCTGAACCCGCACCAGCACCTCCAGCGCACCGCCTGCAGCAGGCACACCCGCTTGCAGCGGAGAAAAAACAATCGTTGGTTGGGTCATCACAGGCTCCTTGGTTTGGTCAAGGCCATGATGTTGCGGTGGGATGGGCTCAAGGCGAGAGCCTGCCGGGCTGTTGAATTACCCAGTGATCGTTTCCATGAACCAGATGGGGCTCCATGCGCGAGTGTTGAGGTTGGTGGAAAGGGAATAGCTCAACCCCTGGTTTTTTGAACAGTACTTGTAGCTCTCAACATGAGCCTCTGAGGTTTCATCATGGTGGTTTGATATTTTTGAGGACCACCATGACTGCATTCTTAAACCGTGAGGCATGGCTGCTTGCAGCTGTTCAACTGCTCAAACCAATATTTGCAGCGAAACGCCACATTGTTCCGGACAACTGCCAGGTCTCTTGCGGATTTTCCAGCACCGTAACACTCAGTCACCACATCGGGCAGTTTTGGTCACGCCACAGCAGCACCAGTTAAAGAAATCAAAATTTCATTTCACCGGCCTTTGGGAGAAATGACTCGGCAGGTGCGAGATTTCAAGCTTTGCTGTGCACCAGGGGTCAAACCCTTGTGGGCTGAAGGAAGGACGTCACTGTTGTAGGTTTTAAATCTTTCTTCAAGATCGGCATCCCTTACCAAAACACCGTAAAAAACCTTGTTGAGTCAGTATAAGTAAGAGGATTTAGGGAAAAATCCCTCTATTCAAGAAAAAAGAACGTATGACCCAGCTTGCCCCCGGCGCCCGTGCCCTGATCCGAGATGAAGAATGGCTAATTCGCCGAGTAGACCCGTCTGCCGACGGCGGCTGGTTGCTCACTTGCGATGGCATCTCGGAGCTGGTTAGGGGGCAATCGGCGCTGTTTCTCACGGCATTGGAAGACGACATCGAAATCCTCGACCCGGCCCAAACCCTGCTGGTGCACGACGACAGCCCCAAATACAACGCCACCATGCTCTATTTAGAGAGCCAGCGCAGGCGCACCGTCCCTAACGACACGCGCATCCACTTGGGCCACCGGGGTGTGATGAATGTCGTGCCTTACCAGCTCGACCCGGCCATTCAAGCCCTTCAGCAGCCCCGCGCCCGCATTTTGATTGCAGACTCGGTTGGACTGGGTAAAACCTTGGAAGCTGGTGTTTTGGCTACTGAGCTGATTCAACGTGGTCGCGGCAAGCGCATATTGGTGGTTACCCAAAAAGCCATGCTCACCCAATTCCAAAAAGAATGGTGGAGCCGTTTTTCCATTCCCTTGGTCCGGCTGGATTCAATGGGCTTGGCCCGAGTGCGCAACCGCATCCCCGCCAACCACAACCCCTTCAACCATTTCGACCGCAGCATCATCTCCATTGACACGCTCAAAAGCAATCTGGAGTACCGCAACTATTTGGAAAACGCCTGGTGGGACATGATCGTCATCGACGAATGCCACAACGTCGCGGCCCGCGCTGGTGAGATGGGTCTGGCCAAACGCGCCAAGCTCGCCCGCCTTCTGGCCACCCGGTCCGACACGCTCATCCTTTTGTCCGCCACACCGCACGACGGCTCGGCCCGCAGCTTTGCCTCGCTCATGTCGCTGCTCGACCCGACCGCTATTTCTGACCCAGACGACTACACACCAGACGACTTCAAAAACAAAGGCCTGGTCATCCGCCGTTTCAAGAAAGACATCAAAGACCAAGTCTCTGCAGACTTTCAGGAGCGCGTCACCACCTGCCTGCGCCAAGCCGCCAGCGCCCAAGAAGAAGCTGCCTACCGCGCCTTGCTGGCCATCCCCTTCACGCAAAACGGGCTACACAAAGGCGGCAAACAACAGCAGCTGCAACGCGTTGCAATGCAAAAAGGCTTGTTCTCCAGCCCCGCCGCCGCGCTGGAATCGGCCAACAAGCGCATCCAGTTGTTGCAGCAAAAATCGGCCCCGACGGTAGAAGAGGGCACAGAAGTGGCCCACCTGCATGACTTCATAGCCACGCTGCTACCCATCACCCAAGACACCAGCGCCGCTGGCTTCAGCAAGTACCAGCGCCTGCTGGCCCATCTGCAAAGCACCGAGTTTGGCTGGAACAACCAAGACCCCACCGACCGTCTGGTGGTGTTCTCCGAACGCATTGAAACCCTGCACTGGCTGCAAAAGCAGCTGGCCAAAGACCTCAAGCTCAAAGACAAGCAGCTCGACATCCTGCACGGCGGCATGCCCGACACCGAGCAGCAAGAAATGGTCGAACGCTTCGGCCGCCAGGACGATCCGATCCGCGTGCTCTTGTGCTCCGACGTGGCCAGCGAAGGTCTGAACCTGCACTACTTCAGTCACCGTTTGGTTCACTTCGACCTGCCTTGGTCGCTCATGGTCTTTCAGCAGCGCAATGGCCGGGTGGACCGCTATGGCCAAAAGCATCAGCCCCACATCGTGTACCTGTTCACCGAAGCCGTGACCGAACACATCAAGGGCGACCTTCGCATTCTGGAAATTCTCCAAAATAAAGACGACCAAGCCAACAAAAACTTGGGCGACCCCTCGGCTTTCCTGAACGTCTTTGACCCAGAAAAAGAGGCCGCAAAAGTCGGTGACTTCATGGCCGAGGGCCTGAGCCCCGAACAAGTTGAAACCACCCTCGACCAAGCCGCCAGCAACAAACAAGACAACGAAGGCGACTGGCTGCTCACTCTGTTTGGCGGCGGCGCAGAAGCCACCAGCTCAGTCGCCAGCACAAGCGCTGCAACCAACGCGGCCAAAGCAACCTCCAGCCTCGACCACATCCATAATCCGCTGTCGCTGTTCGACAACGACTTCCACTACGCCACCACCGCGCTCACGCAAATAAACCAAGCCGCCCCGGTATGCCAGTGGAGCAAAGCGGATGAAGAACAAATCATCAACATCACCGCTCCGCTGGACCTGCAAGACCGCTTGCGCCAACTCCCTCGCGAAGCCCAGGCCGACAACGACCTGTATGCCCTGTGCGCCAACCGCGACCGCGTGGCCTTAGCCATCGAAAAAGCCCGCCAAGCCCGCGCTGAAGAGGACACATGGCCCGAGCTGCATTACCTCTGGGCGCAGCACCCCATCATGGAGTGGCTGGGCGACCGCGTGCTCAGCCAGTTTGGCCGCCACAGTGCCCCTTTGCTGCTCAGCCACCAGCTGCAGCCGGGTGAACAAGCCTTTGTGCTCATGAGCCTCGTGCCCAACCGCAAGGGCCAGCCCCTCATGGTCGAATGGCAGGTTGCCACCCGTGTGGGCGAGCAGGGCGCATTCCAGCTCGAAGCCTTTGAAACCTTTTCCACCCGAGCTGGCCTGCAAGCCAACCGCCTGGCCAACCGAGGGCAGGGCACGGCATACCAGTCTGTGGCTTCTCCCATGCAAGCTGCCTTGCCCGAGGCAGTTGCCACCATGCACACCTTCATGGAGCAGCAGCAAAAGCAATTTGCCGCCCAGCTCGATGCCCGCCTGCAAGCCACCTTGGCCGAACTCAAGCTATTGCAAGACAAACAAATCGTGCAGCTCGAGATGCGCTTCGAGAACCAGATCGAAACCGTCAAACGCAGTCGCCTCGAAAACCGCACCCGCCAAATTGGCCGCGTGTTTGACGATTACCGCCAGTGGGTGCAAGACACCCTCACCACCGAGCCCAAGCCCTGGATACAGGTGCTCGCTGCCGTGTGCCACCCCACTGCAGGAAACTGAACCCTATGCCCGTACTCGACGCCGTCCAAACCTTCGCTGGCATTGCCAACGAAAACGAGTTCTACAGCCACCACTACCTGGCCGAAGTCTTCAAAGGCGACATCAAAGCCAAACTTGATGCATGGGAAGCCACCGAAACCGAACACCCCGGTGACGAAAACTTTCGCGCTCCCCACAAACGCCTGCAAGCCTGGGCTCAAAAATGGTTTGCCATTCGCGGCCAGATCAACCGCGCCAAAGACGACGCCGAAAAACTCGCGCTCTTCACACAGCTTCAAACCGGCTTGCTGCAGGCCCTGGGCTACAGCATTCAGCCTGACTCAGCCCAGCGCCCGGTAGAACTGGTGGCCGGGCAGGCCATACCCCTGTGGAGCCTGCTGGCCAAAGAAGCCAGCAGTCAAAACACTGCAGCCCAACTGGCGATGCATCCCCCACAGTTGGCCATCGCCCCCGCCTACCAACCCGGGCAAGAAGCCGAAGACCTGCTCGACCACACCCTGACCCGCCTGCATTACGCCGGGGCCGAAGTGCCGACGCCGCTGGTGGGCGAGGGCTGGGACAGCATCGTCTCCGAAGCACTGTTCGGTGCCGACCTGGCCCCGCGCTACGTGCTGCTGGTGGGCCTGGACCAATGGCTGCTGCTCGATCGCTACAAGTGGCCGCAAAACCGCGCCCTGCGTTTTGACTGGGCCGAGATCCTCGACCGCAAAGACACCGCCACCCTGCAAGCCGCTGCCGCCTTGCTGCACCAAAACAGCCTGGCCCCTGGCCAGGGCAGCAGCCTGCTGGAAAGCTTGGACGAAAACGCCCACAAACACGCCTTTGGCGTGAGCGAAGACCTCAAGCACGCCCTGCGCGAAGCCATCGAACTGCTGGGCAACGAAGCCGCCAACCAACTGCGCCAACAAGCCAGCGACAGCAAAAAAGGCTTTTTCAGCGGCAAAGACCAACTTGACCCGGCGGACCTCAGTCTTGAATGCCTGCGCATGGTCTACCGCTTGCTCTTCATGTTCTACATCGAAGCACGACCCGAGTTGGGTTATGTGCCGATATCCAAAAGCGAGGTCTACCTCAAGGGTTACAGCCTGGAATCCCTGCGCGATCTGGAGCTCAAAAAGCTCAACACCACCGCAGCCCATGAAGGCTTTTACTTCGACAAAACCCTACGCCGCCTGTTTAAGCTCGTAGCCCAAGGTTGCGGTCTGTCCAGCCAGCAAGATATCCACAGCGTCGCTGGCGCCAAAGACACCTTTGCCCTGGCTCCGCTCGACAGCCGCCTGTTTGACGAAACCACCATGCCCCTGCTGGCCAAGGTGGAGTTCCCCAACCATGTGTGGCAAACCATCATCCGCCTTATGTCACTCACCCGTGGCAAAGGCAAAGGCAAGCGGGGCCGCGTCAGCTACCAGCTGCTGTCAATTAACCAGCTGGGCGCTGTTTACGAGGCCCTGCTCAGTTACCGAGGTTTCTTTGCCGCCGAAGACTTGTACGAAGTCAAACCCGGCAAAAAGAAAGGCAGCACCACAGACGGCGGCGACGGTGATAGCGATGACGAAGACAATGAAGACGACATCTCCCAAGACAGCCAGGCCCGTGGCCGCAACCAAGAGAGCAGCGGCGACGACAAGCTCGACAACGCTTGGTTCGTGCCTGCCAGCCGCTTGGGCGATTACACCGACGACGAAAAGGTTTACGACGTCAACGAAGCCGGCCACCGCCAGTTGCGCAAGCACCCGCGTGGTAGCTTTGTCTACCGCCTGGCAGGCCGCGACCGCCAAAAAAGCGCCAGCTACTACACCCCCCAAGTGCTCACCCAGTGCTTGGTCAAATACGCCCTCAAAGAACTGCTGGGCAGCGACCGTGTTCAGTGCGCCGACGACATCCTCACGCTCACCGTGTGCGAGCCGGCCATGGGCAGCGCGGCCTTCTTGAACGAAGGCGTCAACCAACTGGCCGAGGCCTATTTGGAGCGCAAACAAGCCGAACTCAAAACCCGCATTCCGCACGACATCTACCCGCAAGAGTTACAAAAAGTCCGCATGGTGCTGGCCGACCGCAATGTGTTTGGCGTGGACTTGAACCCCGTGGCTGTGGAGCTGGCCGAAGTGTCCATCTGGCTTAACGCCATCTATGGCGAAACCGATGCCCAAGGCCAACCTAAACCCGCTCGCGTGCCTTGGTTTGGATACCAACTTTTCAACGGTAACAGCCTCATCGGTGCCCGCCACCAGGTTTACAAAACTAGCAGCCTGAGCAAAGCCAAATCTGCCTGGCACGAAGAACCCCCGCGCCGCGCCACCGCAGACCAGCCACGCCAGCCCGACGAAATCTGGCACTTCTTGCTGCCCGACCCCGGCATGGCCGACTACACCGACAAAACGGCCAAGGCCCTCTACAAAACCGAGTTTGACCACCTGAAAACATGGCGCACCGCCATGAAGAAGCCACTGGAGTCCCACGAGCTCAAGCGCCTGCAGCAGCTCAGTGCCCGCGTGCAAGAGCTTTGGGCCGAACACACCCAGGCCATGGCCCGCGACCGTGCCCGCACCGAAGACGCTATCAGCGTCTGGCCGCACAAAGATAACGCTGAAGCCAAAGCCGCCATACCCCGCGCCCAAAAAGAAGCTATCCGCCAACAAGGCCTGCTGAACGAAGACGGCGACCTGGCCACCCCCTACCGCCGCCTCAAGCTGGTCATGGACTACTGGTGCGCCCTGTGGTTTTGGCCCATCACCAAAGCCCAGCAACTGCCGAGCCGCGAACAGTGGTGGATGGAAGTGGGTGCCATCCTCGAAGGCAATATCGTTGATATCGGCCTGCAACCCGGTCTGGACTTGCAACCCACCGAACGCGAAGCACCGCAAGTCATCTTTCCTGAAGTGCAAGGCAGCCTGGACGGCTTCGAGACCCAACTGCCCTTGGTCCATGCTGCCGACCAACCAAACCTGCACGACAAGCTGGGCCAACTGCGCATCAGCAAACTGCGCCAAAACTTCCCGCGCATCACGCTGGTTGAGCTTGTGGCCGCCGACCGCAAGTTCATGCACTGGGAGCTGTGCTTTGCGGATGTGCTGTTCCAGCGCGGCGGCTTTGACCTGATCTTGGGAAACCCGCCATGGCTCAGAGTTGAGTGGAACGAGGCGGGTGTTTTGGGTGAAAAGAACCCTGTATTTGCGATTCGAAAAGTCAGCGCTAATGAGTTAGTTAAAGGCCGAGCTGAGGCATTTGAGCGCTTTTCGGATTTGAAAAATTCCTGGACTGAGGAGTTTCAAGAAGCGGAGGGAACCCAAAATTTTTTGAATGCTATCCAGAATTATCCACTGCTTTCAGGTGTTCAGACCAACTTGTACAAGTGTTTCATGCCGCTTGCTTGGCAGCTTAGTGGTTTGCACGGTGTAACTGGATTACTTCATCCAGAAGGACCATATGATGATCCTAAAGGAGGGGATCTTCGCGAGGAATTATTTACTCGATTACGGCGGCATTATCAATTCCAAAATCAAGAGATGTTGTTTCCTATTGGGCATAGAAATAAATACAGTATAAATATTTATGGACCTCCACTACTAACGCCAAAATTTGATAATTTATCCAATTTATTTGTTCCTGCTACTGTAGATGCTTGTTATCAACACGATGGCAAAGGTTTGCCCGATGGAATTAAAAATGAATTTGGTCGATGGAATACAGCGGGCCATTTAGACCGAATTCTAGTTGTTGACGAAAATATGTTGGCTGATTTTGCAAAGGTATATGATGAACCAAACACGCAGCCACGACGAGCTCGATTACCTGCAATCCATGCGGGTCGATTAAGCAACGTTATTCGAAAATTGGCGTCATATCCACGACGCTTGGCAGATTTGGGTATTGACTATTTTTCGACGGTCATGTTTGATGAAACCTATTCTCAGCAAGACGGCACGATTACACGACGAAAGTTAGGCGACTTTGGTTTTCCTGCTAAACAAGAGGATTGGGTAATTTCCGGGCCCCACTTTTACTGGGCAAATCCTTACATGAAAACACCAAGAAGGATTTGTACCGAAAAAGGGCATTATGATATTATCAATCTTGATTCTATTCCAGATGATTACATTCCACGCACCAACTATCAACCATTAAATAATAAAAATGAATATATAAAAAGAGTGCCGCGTGTGAATTGGGTTAGCAATGAGGGAGACAGGAAACACGTTACTGATTTTTTCCGTTTGACCTTTAGAAACATGATTTCTCAAGGTGCAGAAAAAGGACTGGTCGCGACTTTAAATTGTCCAGGACCAGCACACGTTCACGCAGTTCAAACCGCTGTATTTAGAGAAACACGAAATCTTTTACTGGCCGCAGCTATTTCATTTTCAATGACTGCAGACTTCTATATCAAGAGCTCGGGACGCTCTGGACTATATGGCAGTTGGACTTTTTTGCCGCATCTTGAAGATGATGAGCGTCTGTTTGTTCGGGTTCTTTCGCTTTCAAGCCTAACGATTTATTTCGCGCCGTTATGGGAAGAGTCATTCAAGCTCAATTACCCGGATCAAAGCTGGAGCCAGCCCGACAACCCGCGCCTGCCGCAAGACTTCTGGCAAAACCTGACCCGCGATTGGACCCGCCACTGCGCCCTGCGCAGCGACTACGCCCGCCGCATGGCCTTGGTCGAGATCGACGTGCTGGTTGCCCAAGCCCTCGACCTAACTCTCGACGAACTGCAGCTCATCTACCGCGTGCAGTTCCCGGTGATGCAAGGCTACGAGCGTGACACTTGGTACGACATCAAAGGCCGCATCGTCTTCACCAACAGCAAAGGCCTGGTCGGCGTCGGCCTGCCCCGCAAAGGCAGCCGCACCACGCCCAAAACCCGCATCACCACCCCCGACGGCAAAACCAAAGACGGCAACCACGGCTGGGAAGACCTCTACAAAGACGGCACCTTCCTCGTCCCCGACGACACCACCATCGCCATGACCGTCACCGACGACACCCAACCCGGCGGCCCCCGCCAAGTCACCCGCACCTTCACCGCCCCCTTCGCCCGGGCCAACCGCGAAGAAGACTACCGGACGGCTTGGGCGTTTTTTGAAGTGCAATCGGCGAATTCAACGAGTGCATAAATATGGAATACGAACGCACAGACGATGCACAAATTCAGGCGGATTTTGCCGGCCGTGCCGGTCAGATCTTGGTCCAATACGAGACTTTCAAGCCGCATGTTCCGCAGGATCAGCAATTTGAAGCGACGCTATCCATTGCACTCTTGCAAACCATGCTGACGCAGTGTCAAGAATTGTTGAAAAATCATCGCTCACCAAAGAACGCTCCTCAGGGGCTCGAGGCGTTGGTTGCCATGGCAAATCGTGGCTTTGACGAATCACCGCCCTTATTGGGCCTTACTCAGGCGTGCATTCTGGATCGATGGCCTTCAGTAATACCGGTCAAGTATCGAGATCTTATTGAGTGCATTCGCAATGCGTTGAGTCATCCTTTGCCCCAAAACAAAGAGCGATTACCACGGACTGGGTACACAACACAAAGGGGCTCTTCGGGTTTGATCGAGGCATTTATTTTCACGCAATCACCATGGGTAGGTCCTTCCGGTGCGCTCTTACCTCACTATCGGTCAAGGCATGGTGATAAAAAGAAGTTTGATGAGGCGGCCTTAAAAATCAGCAATTGGGCGAGAAATTCGGGTGTAGAAAATATTGTTCTCACTGAAATTCAAGATGGTTATCTTCCAATGCGCAATGGAATGCCATTTGTTCCAGTCATGCGTGTACGTCTTGAAGCATCCCAGCTCCGGCTTTTTGTCTTGGCGTTAAGCGACTACCTTTCTGAACCTCTGCGCCAGATGGTGGGTCAGTCAGAGCAAAGATCGTCTGTATGACAACACCGAGTTACCCCGGAAAAATTTTCATGTACCCCTGCGCGGGGAATGACATTTCCGAACCTGTGCAGGTCTTTGGAGATCTTTACGACACTTTTGTGTTTGTGGATATCAAGTACAGCGAGGAAAGTAAGGTGCCAGAAATTCCTGGCTGGAATGAAGTGCGCGGTTCACATAGAAGAGTTGGTACGACAAACGCTTCCATTCGACTCGTTCAGGATGGCCGGTTCAAATTCAGGGTGATCGATCCGGAATGGTTCTTGGCTGATTACATCAACGAGAAGACTGGAAGGAAAATCTTGGTGGTACGCCGTCGGGGTTTTGGTCAATATTCATTACATGAACTTCAGGATGGTTCTCTTTCAATGTTCATGCATCGAGGTGACAGTCCCGGTGAGGGGGGCAGCAATGTCTACTATCTGGCCAATCGAAGAACAAGTCACAAACCAATTTCCAACTTGTTAGAGCTCATCAAACGCAAGTTGACAAAACCAGCCCTAATCGCTTCTGACGGTTCAAACACGCTTATTCCAGAGCTGCGAGATGCTGCTAACGGTGTGGGTTCAATGGAGTCCTTTAACAGCCATGGTCTTACATGGAGACTGCAACCAGCTGCTGAGTTTCTGTCTTCAAGAACAAAGGTTTGGGTGGTCAGCCCACAGAACATGGATCACAAAATATGACAAATAATTGCATCGCCTCCAATGTGTCTGAACAAACTTCATCCCCTGTAAAGCAAGTGTTTTGTATCTTCTTAAAAGAAAATGGGTAATCAGCAATGGCACCTACTACTTTCACAGTTGTCAACGACGAAACCCTAGTGGCATCGATTGTGGGGACCATTCAGACGCTGGTTTACGTCGCGCCAGGAATCACAAAGCCAGTCGTTGATGCCTTGGCTGAGCGACTTGACTCTCAAAACGACCTGCAATGCACGCTGATTCTTGATTTGGACCCTGAGGTCTATCGTTTAGGTTACGGAACCGAAGAGGGTTTGATTGCACTCCAGGCTTTGGCTATCAGGCATCACCTAGAGCTTCGCCAGCAAGAGGGCATTCGTATTGGGCTGTTGATTACCGACGGGGAAACCGTGCTGTATTCGCCAACACCGCTGCTTATTGAGGCAGGCTCGGTGTCCGTTCAAAAACCCAACGCAGTGATGATCGCGTCTAAAGGAGATTCGACTGCAGCCTTGATGCAGGCATGTGCCGCTAACGGATCCACAAGCAATGCCACGCCGATCCCACAGCATGCTGAAATTGGCCGTAAACCTGCAACACCCCTAGAGGTGAGTGCGTCGCTTGCATCCTTAAAAGACATTCCCCCCAAAGTATTCGATGTTGCTCGGATCGAGCGGGTTTATGAATCAAAGATTCAATTCGTCGAACTTGAGGTTACTGGTTACCGGCTTTCGACAAAGAAGGTGAGTGTTCCAAATGACCTGTTGGTTGGTGAAGACAGCGCCCTGAAGGAAAAGTTGAAGAACAGCTTCACCCTGCTGCAAGGCGAGCAGATGTTGAAAGTCAACATCCCTGTGTTCGACGCCGACCTTAAGCCAGCGACCAACGCAGACGGAACTCCGAAAATTGTTGTCTGGTCCGAAGCTGAATTGGAAAAACAAAGAAAAGCTTTATATGAGGACTTCTTGATCAACGTTCCAAGATTCGGTCAAGTCATCATGCGCAATCAGCGAACGAAGTTCGACGCGCGAATAGCACTCCTGAGCAAGCAAATCGAAGCCTTCAAGGCAGCAGTTGAAATGACCCTTGGCGTAGCGATCCTGGATGCAATTGACGAGTTAGCCAAAACGCTCCTGCCTCGCATACGTGAGAACCTGCCGCCAAGGTACACAAAGTTTTTGACAGGAAACCACCTGAGTGAAGACGATATTTTGGGCATGATCCAGTGCGACCTTGAGGCTGCTTTCGGTGGCGTGAAAGATGTTTTCAATCCCGAACTTCGCTGCGTTTTCAAGGACGTAACCTACGAATCGATTCAAGACAAGAACTTCAAGAAGCACTTGGGCGACTCCATGCGCAAGGCTGGTGGCGAAAACATTGTTCGGAAATTGTTTAGCGAGCATGACGCAGCGCCAGAGACCAAAAGACTTTTACCTTCTAAAAACAGGGAAGTCGACCTTTGATGACCACACCACACCCAGCCCGTGTGTTTGAAAACAGCATCCACAATTTCGTATTGAACGAACAGGTAACTTTTTATGGACTTCATCCTAAATTTTTTGAGTAACAGTCCAGAAGTCACTCTGATTGCAGTGCTGATATTGGCGTCATCATGGATCGCCTATGTTTTCTGGTTCAGGTCAACTGTTCGAGATATCACCACAGGGCTCTACAAACTCACGGTTGATGTGGGGCAAGATGTCGACGGCTGGCAGGGTTGCAACGAAAGGGTTATTCAAAGCATAAAGAAATACCCACGTTTGGCCGGTAGCTGGCTGGAGACGCAAGAGCGCGTCACGGCCGTGCCGGTAGGAGATAAGACTGTTCATGTCATGTTTGGATTGCCACGGGATGTGTGGAATCCACAGACTTTGCTGGGCAGGACCTTTAATTTGAGTTTGGCCGAAGCAGTTCCCAATATTTTGGTGGGCGTTGGCTTGCTTTTTACGTTCTTCTTCCTCTCAGTTGCGCTGACTGAAACAACGGCAGTTTTGGGTGGGGGAGCTGATGCCAAGCAGACACAAGGTGCGATTGAGGCCTTGTTGAAAGTAGCTGGGGCAAAGTTTTTGACATCGTTGGCAGGCCTACTCAGTTCAATTGTTTGGACTTTCTATGCCAAAAGAGAGATGGCCAGACTCGCGTTAGCCAGTGAGCATTTTCTTGAGGCTCTGGGGCGTGCCGTGCCCGCCAATGGCGGCGAGCTGATCATGCAACAGCAATTGCATTTTGCTGGTCGGTCTCATGCGAATGCAGAAGACTTTCTGGGCCTGACGGAAGAGTTGCTCAATGAGACTCGTGAGCAGACCGGAACTTTTAAGCGATTTGAAACTGATCTTGCTGTTTCTTTGGCGGGTGCGATCAACAAGGCGTTTACGCCGCAAATGGAGGCGATGACGACAAAACTCGTTAGCGCGATCGAAGGCCTCAGTGAGAAGCTGGGAACGATGAACCAAGACGCACTTCAGAAGATGCTGGAGGACTTCGCCAATATGTTGAAGCAGGAAACTGCAACTGAAATGGCTGACTTGCGTGCAACGTTGCAGGAGTTGGCAACAAAATTGTCAGGTGCTGGTACCGCATTTGGTGAAGGAGCAACAGGCGCAGCTGACGCTATCAACGAAGCTGGCGTAATGCTGGTCGAAAGAGTGCAGCAAATTGCTCAAAACCTCTCGGATGGAGCAACCAACCTGGAAGGTGCTGCAGGGTCCATAAAACTTGCAATGAATGATTTGGAAGTTACTGTGATGGAGGCCTCTAATATAGGCAAACGTGGTTCGGTTTTTGTTAATGAAGCGTTGGAGACTGCAGCAAATACAGTGGAGCGATTGGGGGCAGTGTCCGGAGGTCTGGCCGAGGCTTCCAAAGCCATGGAGTCTGTCGGTGGAAGAATTGCAGATGTTGTGGATACAGTCGAAGAGCTTTCTCGTGAGCAGCGTGCAGTTGTTTTGGCGGTTAAGGACGTTGCACCGACAGCCTTGGCTGCAGTAGAGCGAGTTACAGGCGTTCTGGATCAAGCCGCCAATCAAACTTTGGGCGTCATGAAACAGACCAAGGAGTCGATGGAGTCAACGGCAGCAACTTTGGGGAAAACCGTCGCCTCTATCACCGAAGGTGTCACCGTCTACACAGATCAAGTCGCAGAGCTGCATCGGAAAATGGACGGCCAATTTGCAAAAGCAGTGGGTAGTTTCGACAAAGGCGTCAGTGAGTTGACAGAGTCAGTCGAAGAGCTTGCTGAAGTTCTGCAACGCAAGAAAGGCCAATGATGTGGAGTCGACCACAAAGGCACGAGGGCCTCTCTTCCGGAGAGGGTGAGCAGAGCTACTTGGCCTCAGCGGCTGATTTGATGATCGGATTGTTGTTCGTCTTCATCATCATGGTGGCATTCCTTGCGCTTCAAAAGAAGGCAGAGCAGGAAGCTCGGGAGGGTGACCGCGACCCTCGAGGAACTGTTACCTTGGCTATTGGCAATGAAATCAAAAACACACTCAACACAGTAAAAATTGACCCTGCCAGTGGCGTGATCACCTTGCCAGAAGATTTGCTTTTTGACAGTGGTAGTTCAATTTTGAAGGACACCGCTATTCAGCGCTTGGGAGAAACCTCCAATAAGTTGAGTGATGTCTTGAAGTGTTTTGTCGCCAATAAGCGCGTCTCTGCAAATTGCAAAAACAATCCATTCGGGCACGAAATCGAGACAATTTTTATTGAAGGTCACACAGACAGTCTGCCTATGAACAGAGAGGGCGGCAACACCAAGCTTTCCTTAGATCGCGCTATCTCTGTAAATAATGCAATGGTTCAAGGAACCCCTTTGACGGGTTTTAAAAATCACCAAGGTCATCCTATTTTTTCTTATAGTGCGTATGCTGAAAATAGACCGTTGATCAAAAATGATCCGACCGATGGCCGCAATCGTCGGGTGGATCTGAGGATTGTGCTTACCTATCGACCTGCAGGTGCAGACACACCCATCGAAGGTGTTTCACGGTTTGTTGCCAAACCCTAAGAGGTTTATATGTTTACGCCTCTGCCCACCTCAATGCCAAAACTGGAGGATGCTGTCCGCCAGATGGATGAGGTCGAAGTGCAGACGCCGCCGCCCATGATGGAAATTGGGAAACGGCTTCGTCTGTCATATGCAAGGTCAAGATCCAATGATTACTCTGAACTCAGTCAGAGCGAAATTCGCAAGTTGCCATTTGCTTATTGGGTGGGTGATGAGCCACCACTTCAGGATACCGATGTCGAGCTGATACGGCTTTATTGGGAAGAGTATTTGCCCGATGCACTCCAAAGCAGCCCACGAAGAGCTAAGCGTTGGCTCAGTCCGCTGTTTTTTACATATTGCGAGCACTTCAATCCATCAAGTTCAATATTTCGTGACTTCGCAAGCAAACTGCTGAGGGCTATTGGCCAATCTCAAGGTCTGTTTGCTGAAAAACTTCAGGATCTACAACGCCGTTATGGCTTCTTCAGCCCCTCTGAAGTATCTACACGGTTGGCCAAGCATTTTTTTGTTAATCAAAGCAAAACGATTGATGAACTCATGGCTGAATCATTGTTATGGCCAAGTTTTGTTGAGTCGGGCCTGGGGGTCTCAACTTTCAGGGCGGGGCTATCTTTGCCGGGCGAACATTACACCGCAGCTCAAACAATCTTCCGCGTGATGGATTGGAACAAACGCTTACCTGCGCCAGTTGTCAAAACAGATATGAGAGTTCTGTTTGCCGATGCATTGCTACGACACTGGGGGCGTCAAAAGCCAGTGGATTCCATCAAAAGCGTTTTGATTGATTTTTTTGTCCGTGTTTACGGTGATCCTCGGTTCGAGAACCATAGACAGTACCAATGGCAAGGTGTGTCGCCACAAGCTTTGGCGACGTTCAAAAATTGGTTAACAGGCGACACATTGCGTGGCTTTATGAAGCTTCTGCAACGTACTGCAGATGACATCTGGATGCACAGACAAAAGTTCTGGATGGCCTATTACGAGAAGGGTTGCATTGACGAAGCCTGGTTGGCGCTGGGCCAAGATGCACTTTGGGAAGCGAAGCGACTTCTTGTTGATGAAAAGGGCATGGGCTATGGCTATTTAGAGGGTGGCGCTGCCAGCAATCAATCTGTCATGTTCTTGAAAATTGGTGACCTTGTGTTCACCGAGTGGAGCCACAACGGTAGTCTCCGCGCTTACCGAGAAGGCTATTTGGACACCCCAAAGCTTTATGCAAAAAGCTATCACGGTGCTGATTTGCGAGCAGCGCAATCCATGGATTTCCATGACGGGGCAAATATCAACCCTGGATTGGTTCATAGCCATTCGGACAAAGGAACTTGGCAGCGCAAAGCCCGAGACTTTATCCGCAGCAATACGGGTGTAACGATGAGTGATTGGGAGATTGTGTGAAGCCTGAATTGACTCCTTACGGTGTGAGCTGGAATCTCGACAGCAATGTGGAGGCTTGGGTGGCGAAGTTGCCAATTCAGGCAGCTGCAGCAATTACTGAGTTTCTTGCTGAAAGTCCAGAGTTGTGGCAAAAAAATAGCATCACAGTGCCCGCAGCATTTGTAGCGGCGTGGTCAGCTTCAGTAGCTGAGCAGCTGGGCTTGCCAACTAATTGCCCACTGGCTTTTGATGTACGTTTGTCCGGCGCCATGGGTAAACCGGGTGCCCAGATCAACGTTCGTTGGCTTCAGCCAGGTAAGACCATTACTGCGCGTGATGTTGCTGCCTCAGGGTTGTGGCTTTCATACTTAGATAAAACATACCGCGTTAACTCACCCATCTATGAAGTGCTTGGCTTAGTTGATCTGTTCAATCAATCTGCTGATGCTTCTATTGATGATCAGTTCAGGTTATGGGCGCAGATTCGGGAGGCCTTGGGCGACACCGCCGTCAGCAATCTGACGGATGGTTTTTTAAAGTCTTTTCGTGTCATCACAGCATCTTCCCTGACCTTTGGCATTCGCACTGACGCTCATGGGCATGTCCAGTTAGATCCGGTTTTGTTGGCGGATCAACAAGAGGATGGCGGTGAAGGTCGCCAACAGGTTAGGGCGCTTTCCGAGGCGGATGAAGTGTTGTTTCCGCAGCGTCTGGATCAGCTAAGAGATGGCGTATCTGCATTTCCTTTGACTCAGGGGACTTATGTAGTGGCTGATGAGCCACTACAGAAAGCGCTGGCTGCGGTTAAGCAATTACGTCAATCATCCCCTGAACAGAGAAAGCGTGCCGCCATGTACCCGGAGGCTGTGATTCGGGAAATCATGGGTGTGGATGAGTCAGAACCAACTGTTTTCGTTGAGACGGAAAAATTCGCCGAACGCGTGCGTGACGTAGGCGAATGGGAAGCGCCTGTTTTGCCGTGGATCAAGATCTCGCCCCAGAACTGGGGTGGTCCTCAATCAGCTGGAATCCGGATTGGCGGCGTTGAGTTGCCGTTAGATGAGCCAACGGTCTCGCAGGCCATCGCTAACATTCAAACAGCAATAGCTCAAGGACAGCCAACAGTGACTGTTGCCGGGCAACAGATTCCGGCAACTGCTGCCAACGCAAGTGCGCTAAAGCAGCTGCATACGGCAATGACTCGCGAGCCTCGTGCACCCGGGTCAACCGAACCTGATGATGCAGCCATTAAAAATGTTCTGATCATCGAAACCAATTTCGACGAGACTTCATTCACTAGAACATCCCAAGGTAGTCGTCCGGGGGCATTAGGTCTGCCGAACGGGTTAAAAACATCACCCAAAAAGCACCAAGAGTTTGGTCTTTCTTGGCTGCAAAAGCACTGGATGGAGGGCAGCAAGGGCGCTCTTCTTTGTGATGACATGGGTCTTGGCAAGACGTTCCAAGCGTTGGCTTTTTGCTTGTGGCTGCGTGAAATGATGGAGGTGGGAACAATCCCCAAAAAACCTCTGCTGCTAATTGCACCAGTTGGCTTGTTGCGAAATTGGGAGGCCGAAATTGATGACCACTTATTTGCACCCGGTCTGGGGAATTTGGTTCGCGCTTACGGTGATCACCTCAAGGGCTTGCGACGTGGTCGCCATGTAGATGGCACTGCTGGGTTAGACACAGCCAGACTGGCCTCTGCAGACGTGGTGCTGGCAAATTACGAAGCGGTCTCTGACTATCAACTCAGTTTTGGTGCGGTGTCCTTTGCTGCTGTCGTGTTGGACGAAGCTCAAAAAATCAAATCACCCAAAGCCCGCATGACCCACGCAGTGAAAGGGCTCAACGCCGATTTTTCGCTCGCGATGACCGGAACGCCCGTTGAAAACAGGTTGGCTGATCTGTGGTGCATTGCTGATGCGGTCCAGCCCGGTGCGCTGGCCGATTTAAGAGAGTTCAGTGCACGCTATGAGGTCGAGGGTGGCGATGTGCAGGGTTTGCGCCTACAAGTTTGGCAAGAAGAGGACTCAACAGATGCACGCCCTAAACTGCTGTTGCGCCGCTTGAAGACTGAAAAATTGGATGGGCTGCCTGCCAAACACGAGCATCTTTTCAAAGTGCCTATGCCACCGAGGCAGGCAGATGCCTACCAAAGAGCATTGGTAATGAAAGAAATGTCTGGGCCTGAAGGGACCCTCGGCATGATCCACGCCTTGAGGCGCGTTTCATTACACCCATCGTTGATTGAGGGGGGTGTTCATGCCTCTGAACTGAAGGTTGAAGACTCAGCCAGATTCATGGCCATGATGAACATTTTGGACAAGGTGGCGCCAACAGCCGAAAAGGTCTTGATTTTCTTGGAGTCCTTGGATTTACAAGAAGCAGATCAACTGCCCCTGCTTTTGCAAAGGCGATACGGCCTGGCAAAGGCGCCCATGGTCATCAATGGACAGGTCAGCACCGAAGCTCGACAGTCTCGGGTTGATTCTTTTCAAAGAGATGTGGGTTTTGATGTAATGCTGTTGTCGCCTAAAGCGGGCGGCGTTGGCTTGACTTTGACTGCGGCCAATCACGTTATCCACCTTTCCCGTTGGTGGAATCCGGCTGTCGAAGATCAATGTTCTGACCGCGTGTATCGAATCGGGCAAACCAAACCCGTTCACATTTATTACCCATTGGCAGTTTTGCCGGATGAAGAGGATTTCAGCTTCGATGTTCAACTGCAAATGCTGATGGACCGCAAACGAAAACTCGCCCTTAACTTGCTTGCCGCTCCTGCATTCACGAAGGATGACTATGACAGTTTGATAACTGGTATCAAACGACCCTCTGACGCTAGGGGACCTGATGGGTCAATCAAAGTCGAAACGATATCTCTTCGAAGTTGAAGGGTAGGTGACGATGTTTGATGTACACGAAGAGCGCCTTCTGGCGCTAGTCAAGAGCGCGGAGACTCCAGTGCTTGGCCTCCTCGGTACCCTGCTGCCGGCTGAGGCGCGGGAGGCCATCCGCAAGGATTTGGCCGTCATGCCCAGCGCGAAAGCCTATTCACAAAGGCTCGAGCTGTATCCTGCGCTATTCGGAGTGTGGCTGGCCGAACACGTCATGCTGGGGCTCGGCCAAGACGGGTACTTCAGCCTGTACCCGCACCTTCAGAAGGCTATCGGGGTATCAACTGAGCTGACTTCGGGGGAAAAGGAGCTACTTTGGCGAGCATTTCGTCGAGCGATGTTCAAGCTCGGTATTCAGCCGCTGTCCCGTGTCTTCGGCACACATTTCATGGCTGACGAATACGTTCGGCAAGCCGGCGTGCCAATAGCCTTCGCCGACGACTTAGCGTTGAGGATGCTCCAGGAGGCTAAGCGAGTCGGCTTGCCCGATGAGGACGATCAGGAAGGGCTGCTAACTTGGCAATCCACCTTACTGAACAAGCTCGTGTCACCTTTCAGCGTTACGGCACGCAAAGCAGTCGAGCGTGACACTCTGGGCTACTACACTCGTTCTTTCGTGCGTGTTCATCTGAACGGAGGTCAAGCGACAGGCATGGACCCGCTCGAGCAGGCTTTTGGAAAGGCGTTCGCTGTCGGGGGCTCATCACACCTTCGGAGAGCAGCGATGCCGCAGCTGATTTATAGGGACGGCTCACTTGGAATTCTCTTCCCTCCAGCTGAAAGAGCCGTTGGCTACAAAATCGAGTGCGGCGGCCATATCGCGTCAATCCGTCTGGATTCGGAGGGAGGTTTTCGGCCCTTACTCGCCGGTCTTCATCGGGAGGTTTTAGTCCAGCGTGATGACGGTGAGCGGGTGCTCTCGGTCCGCCTTTGGCCCGACTCGCTGAACAACAAGCTCTTGATTTTTAACGCTGAAGGTCGTCTGCGTGCATCTGCGGCACTTGCCCAAGAAAACCCTGTAGAGCTAGCCCCGGGGCGGTACCTTGCGCTTTGTCGCTTTGAGCCAAGCAACGCTGAGGAGTGGTACGAGGTCAGCGAGACGCCTTTGGTCGTAGAGCTACCTTTGGAGGTACGCCCTGGAGTCGAGTTGCTTATCAAGAACGGGCCAGCCGCCGTGGCTATAGTTGGGCAGAACCAACCTTCGCTATCACTTAGTGGACATTCCAAGGGAGGGCTCGAGGGCCTAGAGTTCTGGTACGACGATGTTGTGGTGAATATCGAAATCCCCGCCGACTGGGTTCAGAACATCACGGGCCAGTTCGAGGTGCGAGTTGTTCACGGCAACCGAAGGGCATCTCTTACCGTGACGCTTGACGTGAACCGTCGTGCAGTCGTGAAGCTCGCTGAGGTCATCATGCAATTGGATCTGGGTGGTGGGCTTTGGCGGCTTGTTCTGGAACTCGGAAGAGTCGGCGAGGCTCGTACTGCACAGCGCCAGTCCGTTCTCTACTGGAGCGGCCTGAAGAATGTCTCATATGGACTCAAGTTTTCGTTCGAGAGACCACCCAAGAACTTGATTTCCTCATCCTGCGCCGGCATCAAACTGAGTCCAACCCAAATTGACCCAGCAGATGACCATAGTCGTCTTATCAAGTTGGCCTTCGACGTGGGTGGTGGAAGGCTCGTACACTTCAGTTGGCATCGTCCTGGGGTATTTGTGGAGGTACGGATGCCAGCAGCCGATGGGTCTACGGCCTCAATCGCTCGTCCTCTTGGGGCCGCCGAGACCGTTTCGTTAACCAGTCCAAAGACGATTGTTGTAAGCGCTTCCGAGCCCGGGTACCTCTCTTTGGGAAGCATGCGGATCTTTGTAGATTTTTCGCAGAAGGCGAGCAAAGCCTTCCCGGCTAGCTTCTTGGCGAGCCGCCTTGAGCCTGGTGCTCGGTCGCTCAAGTACGAAACAGCGACCGGGGAGGTTGCTGTCGACCTGCTCGTTCTGTCCCAGCCTCATGTGGCAACAGAAGTGAAGACGGAAAGGCTGACGAACCTATTCGAGATCCGAGTGGTTTTGAATGGCGAACCGACTGAAGTTGCCGTGACAGGTCGTGAGTTGTCATCGGGTCGCGAAGTTCGCGCCGAACATGAAATGATGGCCGGGACTTGGCACACCAATGACCTTGCACGCATGCAGGTCTATGCAGCCCCTGCCGGCCAAAGCCATATGGTCCATGTCCTGATTGACGTCGAAACACTTAAGCCTGGTATATGGCTTCTCGGTTTCGGTGCACGCATCGGCGGCGTATGGGGCCGCCTGCAGGATGGGGATGAGGGGCGCATCGCAGTCGCTTTTGCCGTCGACGTCGTGGGTCAGGAGATTACCGGTAAAGAGGTCGTTGCTGCGGCTCATGCACTTGAGCTATCCGACGTCGCAGCACAGTTATTACGACTGAATGAGCACTTCCGTCATTGCTGGTCTCCAGTATGTTGGGAGCAACAGCAGTGGCTTACGCCATACTTTTCGGTGCTGGTTGACCGGCTCAGGGATAACGAGAAAGACTACGTGACCGAGTTGGTCGACATGGCCATGTGTAGACCGCCAGAAGATGGACGAGCTGGGTACCTATCGATGCAGTTCGCGCCTGCCTGGCTAAACCACACCTTTAGTCAGCAGCGGGCGACCTACAAGCGGGTCAACGTCAAGCCGCACCCCTTATCGATAGCTCTTAGGGCGACGGTCGAACTAAAAGGCGCAGTAGCCTCCGCCTTTGGGTCCGTTCTGCATCCAACCGCGGCAATGCCTTTTTCAAACATTGCCGAGGTGATGCGTGGCCTACGCCCCAAGGGCTTCAACCTGGCAACCTATCGGGCGGCACTGCAGCAAACCAAGCTCGAGGGTGCATATCAGTTGGAGGATGAGCTGTTCCTGCCACAGGAGGGTGAGTTACTCGGGCCGTTGCATCTGGCGCACTGTTGGAGAGACCTTGAACGTGGCTTTGCATCCAGCCAACTCATTCCGAACAACCGCAAGAATGCTGCTCTCGCGCTTGCCAAGAAGCTCGGGCTTCATCGCAGCGCTTTCGACCAAAACGTTTTCAATGGCTTGAAGGGTCAACCCTTGCTGCTTCGTCTCGGGAAGCTTCATGACGACCAGTTGGACCTTAGCGAGCAGCTTAAGTGGGAACACATGGAGCATGTTGCGCTCGCAATTGCCTGGCTTGCGTGGTTCTGTCGCCTTGAACATCGTCAGCCAGGAGCGCTTAGCAGCTTTCACAGCCTGCTCGGTAACCTGCGTAAGCAGGTTGAAGTCCCGGGCGGAACTATCGCCGACTGTATCGCGTACTACCTCCAAGTTGCCCCAGCGATGTTCGCCTTCTACCTGCTCCTTTGGGAGTTGGTGCAAACCGTAGAACTTGACCCGGTTGTCCAAAATGTCTGACACGAACCCGATTTCTTTTTCGCAGGATCTCAAAGCAGTCCTTGCCCGTTACATTGCGACTACGCTGCCAATCTCTCGCAGGTACGGTAAGCTCAGTCGCGAGTTCCGTCTACTGCTGGAGCAGGAGCAGTTGGTTCAGGGGCCATACGTTGAGGCGCTTCCCGACTTCGAGAAAGGTAAAACTCTCGCTGAACTGCTCAAGAGGGCTGGAGGCTTCCTGCACGACGGACTGGGCTTGTTACCCACAGCTAACCGGTCATTACATCTTCACCAAGAGAAGGCCCTACGTCACGCCATCGTTGACCAGGAAAGCTTCCTGACTGCAACCGGTACAGGTAGCGGCAAGACCGAGACCTTCCTGTATCCCATCGCCCACGACCTGCTCTCGGACCCGGACCCCAAGCGTCCAGGTGTTCGTGCCCTTCTGGTTTACCCGATGAACGCGCTGGCGAACGATCAACTGTACTACCGTGTAGCACCGCTCTTTGCTCGGTACCTGAAGGAGCATGGCATCACTTTCGGGCGCTACACCGGGCAAGTGAAAGCCTCTGCCACGCGTGACGAAGAAGAGGCTCGAATCTGGAATAACCCCAAGCTCATGGAGGCTCTGGGGTACCCCTCCAGCATTCCGAAAAACTGGCTGCTGACTCGTGATGAGATGCTGGCTGACCCGCCGAAGGTTCTTATTACCAACTATGCGATGCTGGAGCACATGCTTCTGCTGCCGCGCAACGCTGGGTTATTCGCCACCAACTCATTGCGCTTCATCGTCCTCGATGAAATCCATACCTACCACGGTGCGCAAGCGACAGAAGTCGCTTTCCTTTTGCGCAAGCTGAAGACCCGGCTCGGGGCTGAGACGGGAATCCGGGTCTTTGGGACAAGTGCAAGCCTGTCTGACTCGGAGAATGCGGATGATGAGCTGAAGAAGTTCGCCTCTGACCTTCTGGGAGAACCGGTCAGCAGAGTCATTCGAGGCAAACGGATTCCCCACGCGGCGCTGGCACAACCTATCAACAACACCTTCTCGATGAGCCCGCGTCAGTGTGTGGATCTTGGTGGAGCGCTCCGTGATTTCCTAATGCTCGACCGCGATGAGCAAACCGTCGACTGCTGGAATCGCTTCGTCCAATCCCAGGGCGACTTACCGTCCGAGCTCGTGCTGAAGGGGGACCCGGACAGCCCGGCCAGCGAGGCTCTGGTCGCCACTTTTGCGCGCAGCGTTCAGGTGCGCAGGGTCGCCGAGGCGCTTGAAGGCGGACGAGTGGTGGCCTATGCTCAGTTAGCCCAGCAGGTCTTTGAAACTTATGAAATTGAGCCTCATGTGGCTCAGAGTGCATTGAGCACTGTGATTCAATGCGGGATGGTCGCTCGCCGTGGTCAGGGTGACTTCCCCCTGTTGCCAGGCCGATATCACCTCGCTGTGAATAGCATCGAAGGTGTTGTGGTCAGACCAGACACCAGCGACGAAGGCTGGGCGAAGGCTAAGGTTGGCCGGAGCTTCAAGGACGATGCTGGGCATTACTACCCGCTGCTGACATGTCGTAAGTGCGGGCAGCCCTTCATGGAGGGCTGGAAGGACCATTCACATGTGCACCCACACCGGCCTGATACTGGCGAGAACGGTGCCGAGCGGGTTGTCTTCTGGCTTGGGGCACCCTTCAGGGGAACCGAAGACGAAGAGGACGAAGGCGACGAGGGGCAGAGTCTTGATTCAGCGCATGAACGCATCTTCGTTCAGCTAAAGACAGGGGCAATCGTTGCCACCGATGATGCCGTTCCGCTGTATCCGGTACACACGGAGCAGGACGACGTCGAGCGGGCACGCTATGTTAAGCGTTGTCCGGCCTGTGGTGGTCGGTCCACTGGTGCTGATGCCGAGGTCGTGACCCGTATGCATCCTGGAAATGAAGCGCTTGGTGCTGTCGTGGCGCAACGAGTCCTTGAGGCACTTCCGCCCGGCGTCATCGACCATGCAGACCCGCGGCCGTCGTTTGGACGGAATCTCCTTTCGTTCTCCGACAACCGTCAGGATGCGGCCTTCTTTGCCCCGTACTTCGAGCGTACATCCGCGAATGTGGCCCTGAGAGCTGCTGTGCGCGCAGTCTTGGTTGATTCATCGGCTCCGATGGGCATAACCCAACTTGCTGAGCGTGTGTTCGAATACTGGCGACGCAACGGCGGTCAACCGCTGCTTCTCAACGAGGCTGGCGAGATAAGAACCGACAAGCAGGATGTGTCACAGCTGCTACTGGGTGCTCTGGGGTATGAGTTCTGTACGCCCGGAGGCCGCAGGAACTCCTTGGAAAGTTTGGGGGTGGCGCTAGTCACCTATGACGAAGTTAAGCTCAGGGCGCTGTACCAGCAAGTCAAGAACTTTTGGCCGACGCAGCTGCCTAATGACCCGGTTGCGCTCGAGTCGTTGTGCCACATTCTTCTGGAGACTGTACGCCGAGAGCGAGCGCTTGAGAGCCTGTCCGGCCTCGCCATGAACGACCAAGCGGTATGGGGCGACTACAACCAGCATCGCACCTTCGATATCGAGACAGGCGATATGGGTGTGCGGTTCAAGTGGCTGCCCAGCCAGCAAGCAAACCGACACAACCGGCGGTCTTGGTACCTAGTGGAGCGGCTGGGACTCAGCAAATCGGATGCGGCTGACTTCTTGCGAAATTTCTGGGGTGCGATGACCAAGCCACCTGCGACCATCCTGAAGAGGTTCCCGCCTGGTTTCGGTATGGACGGCGGGATCATTCGTGTCCGCAGTGGACTGACTGTGCCGCTGTACCAGTGCAAGAGCTGCGGTCTGCTTCAGCGGCACGTAGTCTCAGATAAGTGCACCGCTTTCGGTTGCCGCGGCGACGTGCTAATGATGGATGGAGCTGAGCGTGCAAGGCTGCATCGCGAGAACCACTATCTCGCGACTTACGAGGAGACCAATCACCTGACGCTTCGCGCACGAGAGCACACGGCTTCCCTGTCGACCGAACTTCGCGAGGAGATTGAGCGCGAGTTTGCCGAGCGGCGAATCAATTTGCTGAGCTGCACAACCACTATGGAGATGGGCGTTGACCTTGGCGACCTGGAAGCGGTGGTGAACTTGAACGTACCACCTGGAATCGCCAACTATCAGCAGAGAACCGGTCGTGCCGGTCGCCGTGCGCAGGCAGCCCCCTTCTGTGTCACGGTTGCAAGAAACACGAACTACGATCAGCTTGTCTTCCGAGAACTGAAGGACTACCTGTCTTCTTCGCCTACCACTCCGTTCATCAATCTTGGTAACAGCGAGTTGTTCCTTCGGCACCAAATGTCTGTGGTGCTGTCTTACTTCCTGCGACATGCTCTGAGCAAGACGGATGTGAACGCTCCGTCGCTGAAGCACTTCTTCGGTGAAGTTCTCCATGACAAAGCCAAAGAGGAGTTTCACGACAAGCTCAACGCATGGGTCGAGGGGGAGACCGGTGCAGAGGCTTTCGCCGAAGCTGAGGCGTTGGGTGACACGCTACCTCCAGACCTCCGATCTATCGTGTGTCGCGGCGTGTACCTCCGCAGTGCCATAGTTGGAATGTTGAAGGAATTCACTGAAGATGTATCTGAGCGGTGCAAGTCATATGTGGCCAAGAAAACTTCAGCCGCAGTGAGCGATGAGCTGAAAATGGCGCTTTACTGGAAGGATCAGCTAGAGAAGTACATGGACCAGTTTTTGGTCAATGAGCTCTCCCGCCGAGGCCTCATCCCAACCTACAGCTTCCCGGTGCACTCCTTGACGCTGGAGGTGCAGGACGGCAGCACTTTCAACCGCTTCCAAAATAAAGCAGACGTATCGCTGAACCGTGACGCGAGTCTGGGCATAAGCGAGTACGCACCAGGCGCCGAGGTAGTTGCCAATGGACGTATCTGGGAAAGTGCTGGCCTGGCCAGTTATCCCAAGGCCTTCATGCCAACCCGCTGGTATGCCGCATGCACGGAGTGCTTCCACGTCGACGTGGCGGATGCCCATCAAGACCTGCCTGACGGATGCAGCAACTGCGGCTACGCTGAGCCAGCACGCCGCAAGCGCATGTTCTTGGAGCCAAAGGGATTCGTGACCAGTGTGGCTGACAGTAAGGGCAAGGACCCTGGGACCGCGCGCCGCAGGGTAAAGCCAGCTGATGAGGCCAGATTGATTGCTGCGCCTATGTCGGAAAATTTCCAAGAGACTGAACTGCCGTTTTTGAGCACGGCGCTTCTGTTGGCTCGTGGCTCTGAGGACAACGAGCTACGCGGCAGCTTGTTTGTGACCAACCGTGGCTCCTACGGAGAGGGGTACTACAGGTGCCTCTTCTGCAATTACTGTCAGCCTGCATCAAAGCCGAAGAAGACCAAAGGCGGGGCCAAGAAGGGTGTCGGCACTGGCGATGTCGCCACTCGTAGGTTTCTACACAAGGACCCAAGCACCGGATCTACGTGCAAGTCCGACGTAATGCCAAAGATGGGCGTCGACTTTGCTCACATGTTCAACACCGACGTGCGACTTTTACGGTTTTTAGCGCCGCTGCCTGAGGCTCCGGAAGAAGTTACTGACGAGCGACGGTTTCAGGAGCATGTCGCACGAACCGTCGCTGAGGCATGCCGGTTGGCAGCCTCAGACATGCTGCATCTATACCCTGGCGAACTACGCTCGACCTACCGCTTGTATGCCAGCGCTGGCTGCATCGCGGAAGTGGTGCTCTACGACGGCGTCCCCGGGGGTGCCGGATACAGCGCACGGCTCGGCGCACCTCAGTTCAGTTTCCACGAGCTCATGGTGGGCGCGCTGCGTCGCCTGGAGTGCCCCCAGGACTGCGAGTCGGCATGCAGGGCATGCCTCTGTGACTACGGCAACCAGCGACACTGGGATAGCTTCCGGCGTAAGGAGGCTATGGCCTGGCTGAAGGCGCTGCTGGACGGTCGCCCGATAGCTGATGGACCAGGCAACTACGTTCCTTGGCCAAAGCCGAGTCTGATTGGGCTTTCCGAGCGCCTTGCTTCGTCGTCGTCCGTCTCCATCATCGCGGCCTCACTCGCCGCGGCCGCGGGATACCGCGAGGCGGAACTCAATCAACTCCTGGCATGGTTGCAGTCCGGAAAAGAGGTGCAGCTATACATCGCTAACAAGCTCATCCAGCATCCCTCCGAATACCAGACCTTGATGCTCTACCGGCACCTGTATCCCTGGATACAGGCAGGTAAGCTACGCATTTACTCCTTGGTAGAGCTTGATGGCCGCATTGCAGGTCAGATTCCTAGAGTGTTCACCTCGATGGATGATGGCTCCTTGCTTGTGAAGCAGGCCTTCCCGGTGCAAGCACTGCTTGAAAGTTTGGTCAGCTCACCTGCCGAGCTGGGTGCCATGGATGGAGGCACGCGCGAGCTACTGAAGGCAACTTTGGCTTCAGCCGAGCCCTATGCCCCAGAGTTCTTCGCCGAAGGGCAGAAGATGGGCATGTGGGAGTTCGCAGTCGGTGCGGAGCGCCTCTTGTCTGGAGTCTTTGCAGCGATCAAGGGTCAGCACATCAAGAGCTTGGTGATTCGTGACCCCTACTGCGGCACGGAACGCAACCGCCAACGTCTGAAGCAGCTTTTGACGTTCCTCAAGAGCCATGTGGCGGAGATGGAAAGAGCCGACGTCTACTGCTCAGAAGTCAAGGAGAGGCAGCGAGATGGCACAGACTACGTGGCAAATCGCCTTGAGGTCGCCTACCAGGTCGAGCGTATTTTGGATGAAGTAGCAATTGCTAAGGGTGAGGCTTTCGTCAAGGAGCTGGGGCGCGGTCGAACCTTCCACGACCGTGAACTGACCTTCGAAGCGGTTGACCAAAGCGGTTGCGGAGCTACACACCGCTACTTCCTGACTGGTGGCATCGACTACCTGCTCGATGAGCGTAGCGATACTCGCGTATTCCACGCCATCGTGACTAGGTAAACGAATAGGTCCGTTGCGCAGGTTGCCATAACATCAAAGAACTTCAAATTCATAAATATGCTTCCATCACTACTTGCCAAAGACATTCAGGATGGCCTAAGGCAATTCTTGACCACGGGTTTCGAGGCGTCTGACGACTTCATGAGCGGCATCATGGCCCGCTTTGTCAAAGACCCAGCTGGCTGGCTCAAGGGGCCGTATTTGCAGTTGGGCTTGCCTTTCACAACGGGGGCGGCAGGCAAGCAGTTCTTCAAAGGTTTCGAGACGCAGTTTCCGGGTTTCTCACACCAAGAGGGCGCTTGGCAGCGTTTGTCGTCTCAGCACTTGGCCCAAAGCACCTTGGTGGCCACGGGCACGGGCAGCGGCAAGACCGAATGTTTTGTCTATCCCGTGTTGGACCATTGCGCTCGCGCCTTGGCTGCGAAAGAGGCAGGCGTGAAGGCGTTGGTCATTTATCCCATGAACGCCTTGGCCTCAGACCAGGCGCGACGCTTTGCCGAGCTGGTGGCCACCGTGCCCGCCTTCAAAGGTTTGCGTGTGGGCTTGTACGTGGGTGGCAATGCCGTGGGCACAGGCCAGGGCACGGTGATGACGTCCACCGCCGTAATCACCGATCGCGACACTTTGCGCAAGAACCCGCCCGACATCTTGTTGACCAACTACAAGATGCTGGATTACTTGATGCTGCGGCCCAAAGACCGCACCTTGTGGGACCGCAACCAACCTGAGACTTTGCGCTATGTGGTGGTGGACGAGCTGCACACCTTTGACGGTGCACAGGGTACTGATCTGGCACTGCTTTTGAGGCGTTTGCGGGCTCGCCTGAAGTCACCTGAAGGGCACTTGATTTGCGCGGGTACTTCGGCAACTTTGGGTGGGTTTTCTGACACTTGGCCTTTGCGTGACTATGCGCGGCAGGTGTTTGGAGTGGCCTTCGAGCCCGAGTCGGTCATCACTGAGAGCCGCCAGTCTGTGGGCGTATTTTTGGAGGATGCAACGGTCGACTACGTGTTTTCGGCTTTGGACAACCCCAAAGACGTTCTGGATGCAACTCGCTTTACCTCGCCAGAAGAGGCTGTAAAAGCTTGGTACAGCGTGTTCTTTCCTGATTTGCCACCCCCTGCTGATGTGTCGGACATTGTTTGGCGCTTGGCGCTGGGTGAGCAGCTTAAAAAACACCAGATCTTCGTGAACATGCTCAAGCTGGTGAAGGGGCAGGTGGTGCATTACGAGGACTTGAAGCAGCAGTTGAAAAATGGTTTGCCTTTGGCCATGCAGCCTTGGGTGGGGGAGATTTTGGATGCCCTGTTGGTGCTGGTTTCTTGGGCCAGGGTGCCGGGCGGGGCAGTGGGGCGGCCATTGCTGAATTTGCGGGTACAGATGTGGATGCGAGAATTGCGCCGCATGGTCGCCAACTTGGCTGTGAATCCGCAAGACGTGAAACTGCGGAGCAGCGCCAACGTGCCTTCCAACCCGGATGGGGTGTATTTGCCTTTGATCCAGTGCACGGCATGCCGCACCACAGGCTGGTTGTCGCGTTTGGTGCAGTCGAGCAGCAAGTTGTCTACCAAGCTCGATGAGATTTACAACACTTGGTTTGCATCACGCCCGGAGGTGACTCGGTTTTATGCGGCCAATAGCTTCAAGCGTCCACAGGTAGAGGGGGTCATGCAGCAGGTGTGCACGGGCTGCGGTAATTTGCAAAGCCATGGTGCCAAGGCCTGCGTGGCTTGTAGTGAAGAGAACTTGTTGTCGATCTTCCGCGTGACTGAAATGAAAAGCGGCACTAAAGGTGAGGTCCAGTACACACGCCACGACAACACCTGCCCGGCCTGCGGCGAACGAGATCGCATGCTGCTGGTAGGTGCCCGCAACGCGACGTTGGGTGCCCAGGTGGTTGAGCATTCTTGGGCCAGCCCGTTCAACGACGACAAGAAGTTAATTGCATTTTCTGATTCGGTGCAGGACGCAGCGCACCGGGCAGGATTTTTTGGTGCACGCACTTACCAGAACAATGTTCGCATGGCTTTGTCCAAAGTGATGGACGAGGTTATTGCGGGTAGTTCAGCCACAGCCTTGCCATGGTCAGAGTTTTTGACGCAGATGGCGCAAAGCTTTGACAAGCCGGGTGCGATTCTGCACATGGCCCCCGAAAAATTGGTGGCCGAGTTCATTGGTCCCAACATGACTTGGCATCCTCATTGGTCAGTTGAGTTGCTGCAAAACGGAGCCTTGCCAACAAACAGTCGCTTGCCCGACCTGGTGCGTAGGCGCCTGCTTTGGCAAGCCGTGAGCGAGATGACCTACTTGAGCCACCGCGGTCGCACGCTGGAGCGCATTGGCAAAGCCTGTTTGACAGTGCCGATGGCGCGGCTTGCGCCTTTGGTTGCGAGCTTGTTGCCCGTTTTTGAAGAGAAATATGGCTTAAAGGGGTTGCAAACCAACACTCTTGCCCAGTGGCTCTGGGGTGCATTGGCGCACATGCGCAAGCGCGGCGCGGTGCTTCATGACGGAATGGACAAGTACGCCGAGGAGGGCAATGTATACGGGCTAAGCCAGATACCCGGGCGTAAGGACTGGATGCCGTCCATGAGCCCGTACACACCCCATCCGGTTTTTGTGACGCTGGGGAGGCACAAAGAGTTTGACAAGTTAAAGGGTGACAAAAAAGCCAATTGGTTTGACCGTTGGTCTGATGCTGTGTTTGTCAGTCGGGGGCATTTGTTGGCACCGGGCTTGGGTGCGGACTTGTTGTCTGAGGCAGTCGATTTGTTGGTGCGAGAAGACATTTTGAAAGCGACCGATAGCCATCTGGGTGTGAGCTTGGCCATCAACCCAGCGGCTTTGATTTTGGATACCGACGTGAAGTGGCTGACCACACCCCAAGGCAAACGTTTGTTGACTGTGCCGTCTGCAGATGCTGACGCCTTGTTGGGTTCGCCTTGTCTGGATTCCACCGACGAGCACTACGAACTGGCCATAGATGCTGGGGGCTGGCTTGCTAGGCGCTATAGCCAAGGCGATTTGGGTCGGGTCATCTCCGCAGAGCACACAGGCTTGTTAGAACGCCAGGAGCGTGAGGCTTTGGAGATTAGGTTCAAGTCAAAAGAGCCCAAGCCTTGGTATGAAAACCTATTGTCGGCCACCCCCACGCTGGAGATGGGTGTCGATATTGGCGATTTGTCGTCTGTGTTGCTGTGCTCTGTGCCGCCTAACCAGGCCAGCTATCTTCAGCGTCTGGGCCGTGCAGGGCGACGTGACGGTAACGCCATGACGACCACTCTGGCCGATGGTGCCAGCCCGCATGACTTGTATTTTTTCGAAGAAACTCAAGAAATGATGTCTGGCGAGGTGGCACCACCGGGTGTGTTCTTGCAGGCGGCCGAGGTTTTGCGCAGGCAGTTGTTTGCTTATTGCATGGACGATTGGGTGAGCGGCATCCAGTCGATCACGGCATTGCCAGAGAAGACATCGGTTGCGCTGGACGCGGTTGAAGCTGTCAATCTGGAAAAGTTTCCATACAACCTGACAACTCACGTCTTGACCCATGAACAAAGGCTGATGGATGGCTTTTTGGCTTTGCTTGGGACAGACATCACCAAAAATGTGAGCGACCGCCTACGCGATTACATGCAAGGGCAGGGCGACAAGGATGGCATGCGGACCCGGTTGCTCAAGTCCTTGGAGGACTTGGTAGGAGAGCGAAAAAGCTACCGGAAGCGCAAGGACCAAGTGGACACTTTGATCCGCGCCGTGAAGCAAAAGCCTCAGGACGACGCTACCCGAGAGGAGCTCGATAACCTGGACCGGGAACGTGGGAAATTGATTGAGTTGGTTAGCGAAATCAACAAGCGTGATTTATTGGCCACTTTGACCGATGTGGGCTTGATCCCCAACTACGCTTTCCCAGAGGCTGGTATTGAACTCAAGTCGGTGTTGTGGCGTAAGAAGAGTGATGGCGAGCAAGGCCAGGGCAATTACGTTGCTTTGCCCGCCCTGAAGTACGAGCGGCCTGCAAACTCTGCTTTGTCTGAGTTTGCGCCCGAAAATCGTTTTTATGCCAACCAGCGCCGTGTGGAGGTAGACCAGATCAACATGAGCCTGGCCAAGACCGAATCATGGCGATTTTGCCCCTCGTGTCAACACATGCAAAACCTGGAGCTGAGCCAAGACACCGAGGCGGTGTGCCCCCATTGCGGCGATGCCATGTGGGGCGATGCCGCGCAAAAGCGCACGCTTCTGCGCTTTAAGCAAGCCATTGCCAACAGCGATGACACCAAGGTGCGCATTGACGACAGCGCCGATGACCGCGAGCCCAAGATTTATGTGCGCCAGTTGTTAGCCGACTTTGAGCCCAAAGACATTCAAGTTGCGTGGCAGATCGAAAACGGTGGGTTGCCCTTTGGTTTCGAGTTTGTGTCCAAGGTCACGTTCAGGGATGTGAACTTTGGTGAGTTGTCCAAGCCGGGGGATTCTTTCAAGGTGGCGGACAAAGATTCGGGCAGGCCTGGTTTCAAGCTCTGTAAGCATTGCGGCAAGGTGCAAAAGCCCCCAAAGCGGCAAACAGACCCTGTGGGACAAATTCACAGTTTTGACTGCCCTCGACATGGATCAGAGGAGCCTGACAACTTGTTGGAGTGTCTGTATCTGTATCGGGAGTTCGAATCTGAAGCCTTGAGAATTTTGGTGCCATACACCCGATCAGGCGTGGATGAAGAGGTGGTGCAGTCTTTCATGGCTGCTTTGCAATTGGGCTTGAAGAAACGTTTCGGTGGCAAGGTGGACCACCTGCGGATGGTGGTGCAAGACGAGCCAGGCAAAGAAGGCGGCCCACGCAGGCACTTTGTGATGCTCTACGACTCGGTGCCTGGTGGAACGGGCTATCTGCATCAGTTGCTGGCGCAAGACGCTGGCACCTTGACCGATGTACTGGGCATGGCGTTGGAGGCTGTAAAGACCTGTTCATGTAATGACGATCCTGACAAAGACGGGTGTTACCGCTGTTTGTACCAATACCGGCTGGGTCGCAATATGCAGCAGGTCTCGCGTGACCGGGCAGCCGAGGTGCTGACCGAGTTGGTGGGTTCCTTGCACCAGTTGGTGCAAGTGCCATCCATTGGGGAGATTTACATCAACCCGAATTTCGACTCAGTTCTGGAAGCAAGGTTCATTGAGTCCCTCAAGCGCATGGGCGGAGTGGGCGGTTTGCCTAAGGTCAAACTGGTGCAAGACATTGTGAATGGCAAGTCTGGCTTTGTGATTGAGGTGGGCACCCAGCGCTACAAGATTGAGCCACAGGTCAACGAAGGGCCTTCAACAGGTGTCGCCGTTGCAAGCAAGCCGGATTTTGTGATTTGGCCCTGGCAAAGCGGCACCTTGCGCAAACCAGTGGCCGTGTTTTGCGATGGATGGCAGTACCACCAGAATTCTTTGCGCGAGGACGCCAACAAGCGCAGTGCACTCGTGCTGAGTGGCAAATATTGGGTGTGGTCTGTGACCCATGACGATGTGAAGGCTGCATTGGACGGCAATGCCCAGACGGACTTAGATTCACCCATGGCAACTTTGAGTCGTCATGATGGAGAAAAGGTACGAGTGCAAGTTCCCAGATCGGTGGGCGGTGCTTTTACCAACCATGCGGTGGCGCAGCTGCTTTCTTTTTTGGCCACGCCACCAGGTACGGGTGTTCAAGACGAAGGTTTGTCTGTCGTTCAGCGTAATGTGCTTTGGCTCAACTTTTTGATGGTACCCGACACGCCAGATGAAAAAACTTTCGTCGAAGGCAAGATGAAGGGACTGCTGGCCCAATTGCCGCTGGACATGCAGGCACCCAAGCCGGGTTTTGTCCCTGTGCTGTCCAAAGGCGATGCTGCGCCCACGGTGCTGAGCTGGTGGCCAATGGCCTATGCATCGGGTGCACGCGAGGGCCTATCTGCCCCAGGGGTTGTGTTGTTGGACGATGTGAACTTCAAAGATGCGGACACATTGCACTTGAACTGGCGAAAATGGCTGGCTCTGTACAACCAGCAGCAAATGCTACCGGGCATGCTGCTGGCTACTCGCACGGCCATGGATGCGGGGGATTGCGCGGGATGGTCCGCAGCGCCTCAAGGCGGTGCAGGCCTAGGAGCCGCAAGCGCCGATCAGATGATGCTGGCCAAGGATTGGGCCGATGCGATTGATCAAACTCTGGAGCCATTGCGGCCAGGATTGTGTGAATTGGCTGCGTTGCAGGCTTTGTTGCCCTTGATTGGCCACGAACTGGCCAATGAGCGAAACCAAGTCGTAGCCGAGGCTGAGATGGCCTGGCCTGACAAACGGCTGGTGCTGCTGACCGCTGAACAAGAGGACATGGCAGATGCTTGGACGGGTGCGGGATGGACGGTCTTGCAATTGTCTGAAAATGATCTGATGTTGGCAGGTATGCCGTGGCCCGAAGCGGTGGTCTTGAATTTGAATAACCCAATGTCTGCAGGGGGAGCCCAGTCATGAGCCTGAAACCAAAAGTTGCGCTGTCGCAGGACTTCCTGCTGAATTTGTCAAAGTTGCCATCGGGGGTGCAGTCGCGGGTTATGAAGTGGGCTATTCGGTTTCAGACCGACCCGAAGAGCTCGGGCATCAATTACGAAAATATCAATGCCGCTGCGGATGCCAACATGAAGTCGGTGCGCATTGACGGTGATTGGCGTGGCATTGTCTTTAAGCCCGACCGAGGTGATGTGTATGTCTTGTTGCATGTGAACAAGCACGATGAGGCTTATCGTTGGGCCGAGCGCCGCAAATTGATCATCAACCCGGTCACGGGGGCGATGCAGATGATTCAGGTGGAAGAGGCTGCAGCTTTGGCTAAGCCTTTGGTGGCGCCTAAGGCCAAGGTATCTGATACGCCTGCTACGGCACCTGCTGATCAATCAAGGCCTTTCGCGCAAGGTGTCTCGGATCACGATTTGATGGCATTGGGTGTGCCGCCCGATTTGCTTGAATGCATCAAAGTCGTGAGGAGTGAAGCCGAACTGGATGCGCTGCAGGATCTACTGCCTGTGGAGGCCTACGAAGCCTTGTTCCTGCTGGCAGCGGGTGACACGGCTGAGCAGATTTTGAATGCCCGAGAGACGCGGGTCGATCGCCAAATTGACACGACGAACTTTGAAGCGGCGTTGACAACGCCGGAGTCGCAGTCTCGCTTTGTGGTGGTTGACGATGAGGCCATGGTGGCCATCATGAATGCACCTTTGGCACAGTGGCGTGTATTTTTGCATCCGACGCAGCACAAACTGGCTTCCGGTGACCGCAGTGGACCGGTTCGTGTGTTGGGTGGCGCAGGCACGGGCAAAACGGTGGTGGCTATGCACCGGGCCAAATGGTTGGCCGAAAATCGCACATTGGCTAAGCAAAAGGTCTTGTTCACGACCTTCACCAAAAATCTGGCGCTTGACATCGAAGATAACTTGAAAACGTTGTGCTCCAAGGCCACGCTGGACAAGATTGAAGTTCGCAACCTGGATTCCTGGGTGCATGGCTTCATGCGGTCTCGGAAACTAGAACACCGCATTGTTTACGGCCGCAAGGTCGATGGCGCGTTACAAGCATGGCAAGCGGCTATGACGGTCAAAGACGTTAGCTTGGACTTGCCTGACAGCTTTTATGAAGAAGAGCTTGAGCAAGTTGTGTTGGCCCATGGGGTGACTAACAAAGACGAATATCGGGCTGTGCGCCGCACCGGGCGCGGAGTGGTGCTGAGTCGTGCAAAACGCGATGCAGTCTGGCCTGTTTTTGAAGAGTACCGTGGTCAATTAGCTTCGCGAAAGCTCAAGGAGGTTGATGATGCCTATCGGGATGTTGCCACTCTGCTCGACGAAGAAATCAGTGCCGGCAAAGTGCCCGCGACCTACAGCGCCATCGTGATCGATGAAACGCAGGACTTGGGGCCACAGGCTTTGCGATTGCTGCGGGCCATGATCGCCAGCAATCCGAATGATTTGTTTTTTGTGGGTGATGGTCACCAGCGAATTTACACCCGCAATAAGGCCGCTATGAGTAAGTGCGGCATCGATATTCGGGGCAGATCCAAGAAGCTGTATTTGAATTACCGAACCACCGACGAAATTCGCAGGCAGGCAGTGGCCGTTTTGGAGGGCTGCGAAATCGATGACTTGGACGATGGTCACGATGAGACCAAGCGTTACAAGTCGCTTTCGCATGGGCCTGTACCTCAGGTTCTTGAGGTTAAGTCGCAAGAGGCGGCCTTTGCTCAGGCCCTCGAGATCACCAAAGGCTGGCAGGTACAAGATGGTTCGGATGCGAGTGCAACCACTTGCGTGATAGCCGAATCGAAAAATTACAGAGATGCGCTGGCCAAACACTTCCAGTCCAATGGCTTGCAAATGGCGGTCATTGATGAGACACAAAATGCTGGTCACCTTCAGGGCATGACTTATTTCGCCACTATGCACCGTGCCAAGGGGCTTGAGTTTGACCGAGTGATTGTTTTAGCTCCCAAGTCCTACATGAGCGACCCGCTCGAAACCGACAGCAAACGTAAATTGATATATGTGGCATTGACTCGGGCTAAGAAAGAGGCTGCTTTACTGATCCGGTGATGCGATTCAGGGTTGAGCCCCTGAGTAAACAGGTCTAGGTGACTTGCTGCCAGCTTCTAGAGTGGATCAACGCCCAATGATGGTCAACCCGCTGCCATAGGGGTTGTTCGGACTGTCTTGGTTATACCGACTGCCTGCACCATAAGGGTTGTTGATGCTGTCCGGTGAGAACCGGCTGCCGTATTGACCGAAAGGGTTGGCCACACTATTTGGGTCGAATTGGTTTGAATTCAGGTTCCCACGAAACTGCCCCTGGCTATTGAACAACTGTGGGCTGTTGCTGCTGTTGCCATAGGGGTTGTTGAATGTGTTCGCAGGCTGTGGCGGTGCCTTGGGCAAATAGGGGTTGGCGCTCAGGTTGCCTAGATAGGTCTGGGCTGTGGCGTTGGCGGCAAGGGTGATGGCCACGACAGCCAGGGTGATCAAAAGTTTTTTCATCAGGGGCCTGCAAGGTATTGTTCAAGTATTCAAAGGGCGAGTGTTAGATCTTCTTCCATGCGTGGCTCACCAGGCGAGCCTTCAGATGGCTACGATTTGGCAAAGAGTGACGCCAAAATGTACATATCAGGCGAGCACTTTGTTGGGGCTAGGCAATGGAGCCAGACCTAGCGTATTGACAAGCCGAACAGACAAGGAACATGAGATGCTGAATAAGGAAACCGATGACCTTGACATGAAGTCTTTCATGGGCAATTTGGCCGAAGATGCAGCCAAGTTCGCCCCAGGAAAGCGTGAACACTTCATGCACGTCATGCGCACCTTGGTGGACTGCTACCATTCCGATGCCAAGCATGGCATTGTCTTGCTCCGGGATGGCGCATCAGAGTCTGAGACCATGATGCTGATGGCCATCAACTCCGACCCCTCTCAAGTCGACGACATGATCGACAGGCTTTGCAATTTGCGCGGTATGAGCACCGCTGCCAGTGCGGGGACGGCCGTCAATTGATGGTGCTAGATTGAAAACCCCAATGCGTTACCTCACCAAATCACGCTTCAAGTTGGCCGTGGAATGCCCGACCAAGTTGTTCTACACCGGCAAGCCCAAGATTTACCGGGACACCAAGCAAGAGGACAGCTTTCTGCAGATGTTGGCGGAAGGGGGCTACCAAGTTGGTGAGCTGGCCAAGTGCCAATTCCCTGGAGGGGTTGAGGTCGAAGCGACCGACCATCAAAGCGCTTTGGCGCAGACGGCGCTGTTGTTGCAACAAGATCCTGCGGTGGTGTTCGAGGCTGCCATCGCCTTTGGCAATTTCTTCGTGCGCGTGGACATTTTGGTCAAAGACGGCAACCGTTACGAGCTGATCGAGGTCAAAGCCAAGTCGTATGACAGCACCCGCCCCGACATCGCTGGCAGCCGCGTGCCCATCAAGTCGGGCATGCGCCCCTACATTGAAGACGTCGCCTTTCAGGCGTGGGTCATGCGCCAGGCATATCCGGGCGCGCAGATCAGCACCTTTTTGATGATGCCCGACAAGTCGGTCCAGGCGACACAAGACCGCTTGAACCAGATTTTCAAGATCGTGAGAGACGGCAAGAAGGTGAGGGTGATCCGATCAGCCGATGCAGCCCACTTCAATCCTCAGGCAGATCTTTTGGCCAAGGTGCCTGTGGATGAGTTTGTGGAGGTGGTTTACAGAGATGGCGTGGGGTCTAACGGCTTTTTGCAACCCCTAGAACAGGCGGCCAATGACTGGGCCAAAGCCTATGCCGATGACCAAAAAATTCCTCCTTTGCCCGGGGCAAAGTGCAGTAACTGCGAGTTCAAGGCCGCAAGCGGTGATGAACTGCAAAGCGGGTTTCATGAGTGCTGGTCTCAGGCCTATGGCTTCACTGCCCAGGATTTCGCCCAGGGCGCGGTGTTGGACCTTTGGAATTTCCGGAAGAAAGATGATTTGATTTCGCAAGGGCGGATACGTCTTTCAGCCGTTCAGCCCGGGGACATCAACGTCAAAGACGGCGGAGAAACCCTGTCGGTCAGTGAGCGCCAATGGATGCAGGCCAAAGGCATCCCTCCAGAAGAAGATCGGGGCGGCTACTGGCTGGCCGAGGCGCACATGCGCAGCGAAATGGCGTCTTGGCGCTTTCCGTACCATTTCATTGACTTTGAGACCAGCGCAGTGGCGATCCCGTTTCACCAAGGCATGCGGCCTTATGAGCAGGTGGCTTTTCAGTATTCGCACCATGTGATGCACGAAGACGGGCGAGTCGAGCACAAGGGCCAGTTCTTACTGGCCGAGCCTGGGGTGTTTCCAAACTTTGAATTTGCCCGCGCCCTGAGGGCAGAGCTGGAAGGGGACACTGGCACGGTGTTCATGTGGAGCCACCATGAAAACACCATCTTGAACCGGATCATGGTGCAGCTGGATGAAAGCTTGAGCCCGCCAGACGATGCGGACGAGTTGCGCTTGTTTTTGGCGTCGCTCACCAAATCGGGCGAGCGAGCCATGGTAGACCTGTGCGAGTTGGCCAAGGCCGCTTACTTCCATGTGGCCACCAAGGGCAGTGTTTCCATCAAGAAGGTGCTGCCCGCCATGCTCGCCAGCAATGCCTGGCTCCGGCAGCACTATGCCCAGCCGATCTATGGTGCGGTGGGTGGAATGCCCAGCTTGAATTACAAGAACTTCACCTGGTTGCCCACCGATGAACACGGTCAGAGCATCAATGACCCCTATGAAATCCTGCGGGACTTGGGGGAAGAGATGCTGGGTGAATCATTGCCCGCAGGCCAAGACCCGGATGAACTGGTCATCGCGGAGGGCGGCGCGGCCGCTACGGCCTATTCGCGGCTCCAGTTTGAAGACCTGCAAGACGCGCAAAGGTCACAAATCAAGCAAGCCCTGCTTCGCTACTGTGAGCTGGACACCCTGGCGATGGTGATGGTGGTGCAGGGTTGGAGGTATGAGCTTATTCAGTGACAGTGAACTCGTCAATTGCTCCGAGAGTAGCAACCCAATTTTTACCTGAGCCAGAAGTAAAGTCAGACCTCCTTATGTATGAAATTTCCCATTAAAAATCTTTGGCAATTATGAAAGGGACTCAAAATGCTCTCTAAGTTGGAAGAAGAAATAGTTTCAAAATTTGTTAATGAATATTTTGATAACCTAAGAATGGATGTTGTCATCCTTGATAGTGCTCGTACCATCACAGAGCAGTCAGATTCAAGAGTCGTAATTGTTGAAAAAGATTTCTTGATTGATAAAAGTAGAGAGTATGAAGTACTTTTGCGAAATCCTGTGGAAGACTATTTTTTTATTCCCAAAGAAATAGACTTCTACATAACACAATTCGATTTAAAAATTGAACGGCAAGAAGAATTCAAAATAGTTGATATTTTAGATGTAGGAGTTGTTGAATCTGAATCTTTATCGATAGAAAATCCCAGAATCACGGACAATTGCTTGCGTAGCCTTGTACATCAAATGTGTTTTGATGTCGACTATCAAAAGTTATGTCCAGAAGTAAAGATTGAAATTGATGTATTTTTCTCCTCCTTAGAAAAATCAGAATTCGAATCCCTGAAAAGCAGAATAGGTCCTTTCATGGGAATCAATCAACTTAAATTTTTTCCGGAGTAATACAAGATGTTTGACCTCAAGCATATTAGAGCAATACTTCGAGATCCCACCTTACGCAAAGAACTTCTTAAAGATAAAAATATTCCGTTGGAAGCGTACATAAAATTCGATCAACAGACAGAGGAAATGCGAGACGAAATTATAGAAAATATCGATGGTGTTCTTCAGGCTTTCGCCCCAGTGCAGATCTGCTATCCTTCCCCTTATGATAACCTACCTGACGATGCGTGGATTTATGGGACTAAAGGCGTTTATGTTGTCAGCAATCAAGATGGTAATATTCTTTTTACCCGAAAAATTGACGCATTTAAATATGCGAATGAAATCAGTGCCGTATCGTCGGATATTGCAAAAATTTTGATTTAATATTTTTTGAATTTGAATATAATTAATTTTTGAAAGGTGCGATGTGACTAAGTTTTCTCAAGAAGACGGTATCGAAGATGATTTGACAGACATCATTGGTCAGATAGCCATGGAAATTCGTGCGTGTCAAATAAAAAATCAAGAATACATAGACCTTAGAAACCAACTGTATAAAGCTATTAAGGCAAAGAAATATCTAGTCTTTACTGCGAATGTCACCAACTATGGCACTTGGTGTATAGGTGAGTCAAAATTATTATTCGTTCCTCAAGATAGGAGGGGGGCATTAAGTATCTTTCGAAATAAAACAATTAGATTGATCTGCATTGGTTCAGGGAGATTTACACGACTACTTGCTGCGGCAGCTGTAAAACTTGAGTCAAAGTCATCTGAAAAAGTAATTGAAAAATTTAAATCAAATCAGGCTTATTTAGGTTAAAAAAATCACTACGTTGGGATCATCAAGAAAGTAGCCTTCTATTAGATGGACCAGATTTCAGTTGGAAGGACGGATTTCTTACGAATATAAGTTCACTTTCGAGTACTGCAAAGTTGCTTCGATCAACTTCTTTTCAATATGGCTCACGCCTTGAGCCTCTATCCGTTCAAGATTCGATCGTTCACAGGAGTTAACCCATGAAGATCGAAATCGTCGTTGGCAACATCGTCAAGCAACCCGACATTGAGGCGGTGGTCAACAGCGCCAATGCCAATTTGCGTCTAGGCTCGGGCGTGGCAGGTGCCATTCACATGGCCGCTGGCCCCAAGCTGGAGGAGTATTGCAAGCCCTTTGCCCCCTTGGCCTTAGGGGCTGGATTGATCACACCCGGTTTCAAATTGGCCAACCCATGGATCATCCATGTGCGATCAGCGCACTACATCAACAACGACGAGCCAGAGAAATACATGCAGATTGCTTTGGAGTCGATGCTCCGCTTGGCCAATGACAATGACATCCGGAGTTTGGCCATGCCTGCCATTGGTACCGGCATGTTCAAGTTCCCCGCCATGCTCGCGGCTCGAATCATTTGCCAATCGCTCCATCGTGCAGACGAATTGGCCCCCTTTTTGCAAACCGTGCGGATTTGCCTGACCGATGTGGACATGGTTCGGCTGTTCGAATCCGCGAACGCCGAAGTTCAGACCAGCACTGTTCAATGATGTGGAGTCAGCAATGAAATTCTGGAATATCTTCGGGTCCCTTGCCAGTACAGACACGGGTGAGGTCATCAACAAGATTGATGATTCAACGTTTCTTAGGAATGATGGAACGGTCTACCGACAAGAGGGGAATCTGATCACCGGATCGGATGGTTCAGTAATGTCCGTTGTGGATACGGGCGCTGACGCAGGCAGCGGTCTACCTGGCATGGCCGTCACTACTTTTGGCGGTTTTCGCAAGGATGACGAATGGTGAATCAGGTTTTGTACTGATTGAGCGCTTTGGTCAATTCTTTGCTGAGCTTTTGCTGTAGCGACGCGGGTGCGAGCACTTTTACTTCAGCGCCAAAACGCATGATGTCTCCCAGCAACTCGCGTTCATCTGAGTAGGGCACTTTGAGTGTGTACCGACCATCGGCGTGCAAGGTGCTCTCTTGCTGCGGATGCCAGGATTCATGCCGCACCCACTGCGCTCTGCCAGGTGAAAACTCCAGCACAGCCCAATCTGTTGGTCGTCCACCAAAAATACCGTAGCCGCCGTCCAGTTGTTTCCGCATGGAAATCAAATCAATGTCTTTGGCCGCTTTGCTCAGTAAATGTGCGCGCTCGATGGCATCAATCGAAAAGCTTCTGAGGTCGCCGCGCAAATGACACCATGCATCAACGTACCAATTGTCTCGGTAATGAACCAGTTGCTGCGGTGAGATATCGCGAAGCACGATCTCTCCGTTTTGCCGGTTCAGGTGTTCGATTTGGACTTGTTTGCGTTCCAGGGTGGCTTTGGCCACCGTTTCAAAACTGGTCAGGGTCAGGTGGCGTTTACCTGCATGGACTGCTCTGACACGTTGGGTCAAAGTGGCTGTATCCAGACCTTGGCTAGCAAGCATGTCGTCCAGCCGCTTTTGAAACGGTTTGAGCTTGGGGCCCAGCAGGCCGGGTTCAAGCTGCACGATCATGCTTTGGATAGTCATCAGAGCCAGCATTTCGTCCTGGCTGAACCACAGACCCGGCAGTTCAGTGCTGTCGGATTGCTCCAGTCGATAGCCGCCCAGATCGCGGTCAAAAACGATGGGGGTGTGCAACTGGTCCCGCAATTTCGCGAGGTCACGTTTGAAGGTGGCCAGCGAGATCTCGAGCTTTTGCATGATGTCTTCGCGCGACATGGCCCTGCGGCCGCTGAGCAGGGTTTTGTATTGGTAGAGGCGATCGATTTCTGACATGTCTGTGGTCGTTTCTAATTTTTACCAGTTTAATCGGGTGGCCCAACTTGGCTTATTCAATGGGCTACTGTGGCCTTATAAAGTTCGGCACGACTGCGCTTGTGCAGCTTGAAGGGCTGCCCGTACTCGAACAGCATCATCTTTTGCTTTTCCAGCGCGACGTACTTTTGCACTGGCGTAAACATGGCGGGGGATAAGGTGAGTGGAGCTAATAAAACCAAGAAAAAAGCCAGGACCATGATTGCTGAATTGGTTGTGTTGTAGACACACTGATGCTCTTGCTTTGCAGGCTCACCCTGTGAGCTTGGTTGAGCCCAAAGGAAAAATATTCGAATCCGTAAGCATTAAGCCAATTCGACCGCAGCCTTCAACTGGCAGGGGCTGCTGTACAAATATGCGGCAGTTGTTTGTATGCTGCGATGGCCAGCCAGAGTTTTGAGGATGTGAATCGCAGTGCCCTTGTTGGCCAGTGACGTCAAAAACGTCCTTCGCCCGCTGTGACTACTGGCGCCTTGCAGTCCTGCACCCGCGTACAGCAGCGCAAACGTCTGGGCCAAACTATTCGCGCTGAACCCAGTGAGGATGCTTTTTTGACTGGCAAAGAACGGATAGCTTCTGTCCACACACTTAGCCTGTGCGGCATAGGCCTGCAGTTCCTCACGCAATTTGATGTTCACGAAGACTGTGCGTGCGTGTCGTCCCTTGGTCATGTCGGGTAGCAAGCGAATTTCTTCTTTTACTGTGCCATCGGTATTGATGACGTCACTCCAGCGCAAGCAAGCCACCTCTCCAATGCGCAAACCCGCCAAGTGCGTGAGCAACATCATTGCCCTGTTGCGTTGCGTAAAGCGGCGCGTGTCTATGTAGTCCAGTACGCGAGCCAGCTCGTCTTTTGTCAATATTTTTGCCTGTGCCATTTCAGTTCTCCTGTAATCATGTGTTTGCGGTAACTGCATTGTGTTTTCACATATTTATCTGGACAACCAGAGTCCCGCCAAAGTGGCGGGTTTCAGGCTAGATCAGGCTTAGGATGAACTTCCTGTGGATAACTTTTCCACCGAAATTTTCTTCAATGATTTCAACGCTCAACCAGCGAAATCTTGTAAAAGCATGTTTTTCATAGATTTCCGCCGCGATCTCGCACTCTTTCAGTGCCCAGCAAAGCAGGGTGTCAAAAAAGCCCTACAAGCGCTGATCAGCTAAGCCAGCACTCTGAGTATTCGGACCCACCAGAAAACGTGTTGTAGGGCGTTTTACGCACTAACTTTTTGTGAGTGCTGCTTGGCTCATGTAAGCCTTCAGCGCCTAACCAATCACACATAACGTCAACTCAATGCCAAGCACGAGCAAAACCAAAAAGCGGTGTTGAATCGGTATCCGTCCAATCTGTCGGGACTCTTTAAATCGGTTGTCCATCTGCGTGTCTGACACAAAACTGTGGTCACACAACGAGGACTACAGATGAAAAATTTCGATGCAAGCCAACTGTCTCACTTCACCGGCACCGAGCGTTATTACCGGATCAACCGTAGGCACTTGCTGACCGACGGTACCAAATACCTGGCGGAAGAAGCCGAGTGCTTTTGGATGATGGATGCCGTGGCCAGTCATCTCAGCGAAATAGGAACAGCCGATTGGTTTGTTCTGGTTAGGGTCACAGTGCAGGGCACGCAAGCAACCATGGTCTATGAGGATGGGAACGGGCATGAACATGCCCGCCAAGATATTCCATTCACCGACTTCCCCCTACCCGAGCAAACGCTTTACGCCTGCTGGGACGGGGAGCACTGGGTCATCATGCTGCCGAGTGAATATTGATTTCTTGTATCTGAATGGCTGGTTTATAGTTGTTTGAAAGAAGCTTATTAGGGTGCGTTGTTTGCCCCTGACTTGGCTATTTGATCGGGCTCAGACCTGCTTTCAGAACCTTGGTACTTCAACATGCAAGAAATCAATTGCCCGCACTGCGGCAAAGCCTTCAAGATTGACGAGTCTGGGTATGCGGATATCCTCAAACAGGTTCGCGATAGTGAGTTTGATCAGGCCCTGCATGATCGACTCGCATTGGCCGAAAAAGACAAGCAATCGGCCGTTGATCTGGCTATGGCCAAAGCGGCCAGTGAATTGCAAAAAAAGGCTGCCACGAAGGATGCTGAAATCCAAGAATTGCAATCCAAACTGGATGCTGGTGAGATCACACGGCAGCTTGCGGTCAACGAAGCTTTAAGCCAAGTCCAAAAAGAACGTGACGCTTTGGCCAGCCAGCTGGAGCAAGCCAAGCATGATCAAGAAGCTGCCGTTCAGCTGGCCAAAGCCAAGTCACTCAATGAATTACAAAAGACAGCGGGCGCAAAAGACGCCGAGATCCAAGCCCTGAAAGCCCAACTTGATGCGATTGAGACCGCCAAAAGACTCGCCATCACGGAAGCTGTTAGCGCAGTGGAAAAAGAGCGTGATCAATTCAAAGGTGGACTTGAGCGTGCCGAGTTAGAAATGGAGCTCGCCAAAAAAGCCCTCAAGGACAAATACGAGACCCAGATCAAGGACCGCGAGGACACGATCGAGCGCCTACGAGACCTTAAGGCTCGCTTGTCCACCAAGATGATCGGCGAGACCTTAGAGCAGCATTGCGAGACGGAGTTCAACCGTGTGCGCGCCATGGCGTTCCCACGGGCGCACTTCGAAAAAGACAACGACGCTCGCTCAGGCAGCAAGGGCGACTATATTTTCAAAGAGTCTGATAGCGCGGGTACAGAAATTGTTTCGATCATGTTCGAGATGAAAAACGAGAGTGACACGACGGCCACCAAGACCAAGAACGAGGATTTCCTCAAAGAGCTCGACAAGGACCGCAACGAAAAAGGGTGCGAGTACGCCGTGCTGGTAACGCTCCTGGAGCCAGAAAGCGAGCTCTACAACGCGGGCATCGTGGACGTCTTTCACCGCTACCCCAAGATGTACGTGGTGCGACCACAGTTTTTCTTGCCCATCATTTCATTGCTGCGCAACGCGGCCATGAACTCCTTGCAATACAAGTCTGAACTGGCCTTGGTCAAGAGCCAGAATATCGACATCACCAACTTCGAGAACGAGCTGGATTCATTTAAAGCCGCGTTCGGCAAAAACTACGAACTGGCCTCAAAGAAATTTCAGACGGCGATCGATGAGATCGATAAGTCCATTGACCATTTGCAAAAGACCAAGGAAGCCTTGCTCGGAACAGACCGGAACTTGCGGCTTGCCAATGACAAAGCTCAGGACGTGACCATCAAAAAATTGACGCGTAGCAATCCGACCATGGCGCAGAAATTTTCTGATCTGAAGGCTGGTGAGTAGCTCTTCCGCAAGCTAATTCAAATAAAGGATTGGGATTCGATTGGTCCTATGTTCTACCCAACAGATTACTGATTACCCCAGGACTTGGACCACATGTGCTCCAAACCCTCTTGAAGTTTGTGCTCCGGCTTGACGACAAAAGCAGGGGCATAAATGTTGGGTGAATAAGGCAACTTGTCTGCTGCAGCCCGATCGTTCTTTTTGGCCCAAGTGTGTGCCGTCACAAGAGATATGGCCAAAACACTCGCAGCAAGCCACATAGCGAACAAGCGCAGATTCAATCCTATGCGACTCGCTAAGTGGAGGTGAATCAGTGCAGCCAGCGTGGTGATTACTGCATTGGGGATGTTGTGCGTGTCAGTGGGCCATGGCCAACCCAAGTTAAAAAACATCCACGGTAAGGCGTAGTTGAGAACACCCGCATCTATGAAGGATGCACCAGCGGCAATGATGGTGTGTTCAGCTAGCCTTGTTCGACCTTGCACTTGCCAAGTTACCCAGGACCAGGCGCTGATCCAGCAAGCCAAAATTGCGATTTCCTCAACCATCAGCTTGGTGATGAATGCTGCATCGGCGACACCGCTGTAAGTTGGCAAATAAACCCATAGTTGAGCTGCCAGCCAGGCCAGGATCAGAACGGGTGCGGCTATGAGAGTGCGTGACATCATGGTTTAGCCTTGGGGGTAAAGCTCAGGCTGTCCATACTTTTGAGCAAGATGGCGCGGGCGCTTTGGTCATCAAAGCCAGACATGCCGATGGCCACCAGCAAAGCGTCATTGCCTGACACCAAGGGTGTGTATCGGAATCGATAGTCAAACAAGCCTGGGAGTTTTTCGACTGCTCGTCTGCAAGCATGCAGTTGAATAGGCAGATCAAAACGTCCCCTCAAGCGCTGTTCGGTGCAATGCCATGCGGCAGTAGGGCCATCGTTGTCTTTGACATTGCGCAGTCGCGTTAATTGATCTTCAACCAATCGTGCCAGGCCATGTGCGCTCATTTTCTCGCTGTTGAACCAGAAACTGCCCATGACGATGTGGCCTGCGTTCTGTTGGTCCGAGATGTACAAGCTTGTTGAGGAGTCGCACCGCTGGTCAACTCGTTTGTAGTGGTCATTCGGTGTGTCTTTGCGGGCGGCAGAGCAGGGTTGATCTCTGGAAATATCTCCTCTTACCTGGAACGGCCCAAGTCGCCTAACGCTGTGTGTTGGAAGGTCAAAACGCATCACGATCTGTTGATTAAACGCGCTGACTTGGCGAGCAATGTCCTTGCGCAGGTCATCCAAACTGGGGGACTTTTGTGGTGTGTTGCTGCGAATCAGTTGACCCACTGCCTCAGCAGGGACTGCCAGTCCCACCAACTGGTATTGAGTACTGGTGGCCACATTCACACCAATGACCCGACCCTCTGCGTCCAAGGTTGGCCCTCCACTCATGCCGCCATTGATAGCGCCGCTGAAAATGATCAATGGCGTTGAGGTTTTGTCAGTCACGCCGTTAAACGTGCCTGTCACGATGCTGTGCTGGTAGCCGCCTGGCTTGCCCATTGAATAGCCCGATTCACCACGGTCGGGCAAAGTCTCACGCAATTCCAACAAGGGGACCCGCAGGGCTTGTTCAATTTTCAAAATGGCCAGATCATTTTGAATGTCTACAGCCACGATTTCGGCTCTGAGCTCGCCTTGATCCATCGACACAATTTGCAAGGTGTGATCGTCCGGCTCAAAAATTGAATCTGAGATGGCGTGGTAGTTGGTGATGACCCAGTCTTTTCGGTGGGTCACAAAGCCACTGGCCACGGAAGAAACGCCCAAGTTGGTCCGGTTCTTCGTGACCACCTCCACTACAGATGGACGGATGCGCTCGTAGAGTTGGCGAGAGTTGGGTGGCGCTGCGTATGCAGTGATCGAAATCGAGCACAAAAGCAATATGGCCAAAAAGGGAGAAACAAGCCTGTTCGGCAAATGCATGGCCAAAACTCACAAAATTATCAATACTGTGATGGTAGATGATGGATGGGCTCAAGGGATGAGCCAGGAACGATTTACCCCTGGCAGAGCAAACGCTTTACGCCTGCTGAGAGGGGGAGCGCTGGTTGATCATGTTGCCTAGCGAGTATTGAAAATTCGGTTGCGATTTGTAAAAATAAAAACTACACTGTAGTTATGACCATACGATTTGAGTGGGACCCTAAAAAAGCTGCTTCCAATGAGAAGAAGCATGGCGTTTCATTTGAAGAGGCGCGCACAGTCTTCTTTGATGAAAACGCGAAACTGATCGATGACCCTGATCACTCGGAAGATGAAGATAGATTTGTCCTGCTGGGCATCAGCAGCACGCTGCGCGTCATGGTTGTCTGTCATTGCTACCGAGAGCAGGGCAATTTAATTCGAATCATTTCTGCCCGAAAAGCTTCAGCCCATGAATCCAAGCAATACCGCTAAGAGGCCAAAGATGCGAAAAGAATACGATTTCACCAAAGCGCGCAAAAACCCTTACGCAGCCCAACTGAAAAAGCAAATCACCATCCGGCTGGATGAAGACTCGATTGGCTACTTCAAAGGCATTTCTGAGCAAGTTGGAATTCCCTATCAAAGCCTGATCAATCTTTACTTGCGTGACTGCGCTGCACACAACAGAAAACTGGATCTGAGTTGGAAGTGATGGGACTGATCAGTCAGCCCTCTTATTTTTGAATTCAGTGCCTGTGTACGAGTTTCACGCCAACAACACGCTCCCAATGGGTCAAGGAAAACCTGGGTGTTGAGATGCCTTCAGGTATCCCTGAAGAAGCCTATCCCGGTTACCTTGCACCTGTTGTCGTCAAGAGTCGGCAATCCAAACGTGTCGCCTGTGGTTTGGCCAGGTTCGGTTTGATACCAGGATGGGCCAAGGACGACAAGATCAGTCGGCACACCTACAACGCACGCAGCGAGACTGCCGCAGAAAAACCCAGTTACCGGACCGCATGGCGGCAGAGACAGTTTGGACTGCTGCTGGTCGACAACTTCTACGAGCCCAGTTACGAGTCTGGCAAGGCAGTGCGTTGGAAGATTGAATTGGCCTCTGGGGACCCTTTTGGCATTGCCTGCTTGTGGGATCGATGGACGGATCCAGCTTCAGGAGAGCGGGTAGTGAGTTTTTCCATGCTGACGATCAATGCCGATGACCATCCGGTAATGAAGCAGCTTCATAAGCACGGGGACGAAAAACGCACCCCTGTGATCATTCCGCCAGAGTTACACGATGCATGGCTTTCTGCCGATACGACCCAAGCCTCTGAACTTATGACATGGTCACACATGCCGGATTTGTTAGCCCTCCAAGCGCCATTTCTCAGCCGAAGAAGCAGCCGTAGTGGTCTGACTCAATAACATCTAGTGCGTCGACCAGATCATTGACCTCGAACATGGGTTCATACGCTTGCCATTTACCGCTTGCTCGCATCCAGAAGATTTTCCAAAAACCGGTCACTTTGACGAACCGAAACCTGGCTATAGGCCGACGGGTTACTCCGCCGGGAGTCCCCCTCCAAGCAGGCCTTACTTCTAAGACTGTTACGGCCTGACCGTCGATTTCGTAGTCGTAATCAACGGATTGCTTGAGGTGAGCAGGAACGCGAGCAAGGCACCAATCGCCAACGACCTGGTCGATTTCTCCGATGTCTTCAATGCTGAGCGCCATGGAACGCCTATCTTGCGCGATTCAAAGAGCTTGAATGTGTGGTGTGGGCTTAACTGATTCAAGCTCGCGCATCTTGATCAATTCGGCGGCAGTGATTCGTACAGGTTTACCGTCAATAGCCACGATGATGGCTGTGTTGGTCTTGATGGCAATGTCCCGTGCGCTTTGAGCTGAACGTTGGATCGCGGCATAGGATCCGGCTAAATCAGGATCTTTGGAGGTTCGAATGTCTTTTGTGTTCATTTGTCACTCCATTCAATAAGTTGTGGCTCAGGGCCTGAGTTATCGTAAAAAGCCCATGAGTCAACGACTTTGCTGTAGCGCTCATGAAAATTTTCAAGCCCGGACTTGAATCGTCTGCGAATGATTTGCTCAGGGATATTGTGCCCCCCTTGGGCAACCCGTTCCGCCACCCGAGAAATGGCAATATCTTCGCTGGGCAGCGACAAGAACCACAGCTTAACTTGGTAACCGAGCTGCTGCCAAAGGGCTATTTTCCGCAGGTAGCCCTTACCGGATAAGGTGGTTTCGAAGGCAAAGCTTTGACCTGATGCGACGCATTCGTCGATTTCTTCCAACATAAGCCTGCCAGCTTTGATGGATGCGGACTCAGGATTGAACGGCGCCAGGCCCGCAGCGATCAAATCAGCATTGATGAACCGGAGCGTTTGGGCCTCGGCTGGCAGAAAATCCCGTGCGAAGGTCGTTTTGCCTGCGCCGTTTGGTCCTGCCATGATGATGATCTTTTTCAAATGACTTGAGCTTCTGGGTTTACCGTTCGGGCAATCCTAGGCTGTGCTTTTCATGCTGGCCGAAGATTCATGTAATTTTATGCTTAACGATCCGTGGTCGCCAACCAATTGGCGGGAGTGCGCTCAAGTCTGAGCGCTATTGCAGTGCTGGTCCCACTTGAATGCTGTGAAACCCGTACATGGCCCAGAGCAGCCAACGGGCGTCTTGCGCATTGGGCGCCCGAATTTCCGTGGCAATGACCTGCGTTCTTCCGTTGACCTTGACTCTGACTGATGCTTTGTATGTGCGCATCAAGTACTTATCCAGATCAAAAAAGACCTGTCCAATTGACTGATTGGCATAAGACTTGATCCAAGCAAGGAGCTGCATGCCTCCGGCATTGGGTGGCTGCGCCACTTCAAGATGCCATTTCATTCAGGTGATATTTCAATTGAATGATTGAAATTACTATATGTCTGTGACTTTTTCACTTATTGCCGAAATCTATGAAAAAGCGCTAAATACACAGGAAATCCGAGATTTCTCACACGAAGGAGTCTGCACCCTGTGATCAAAATCACCGTTCATGAGTCAGTCGAGGAGGCTCTGCACAAAGCCTTTCCTCGGCCTGCTGCTTCGGCTAAAAAAGCATTAGCCAAGTATGTCGCTGTGGTTGAGGCCATGCTGTTCGATGCCTTGCAACACGGCCAAACACCCGAACAACTCAAGCTGAACTTGTACGCGGTGTCTTTGGACCAATTAGCCAATAAGGGTGGCCAGATCGGTTCTAAAAAAATTCGCGTTCATAAATGGTTACGCGAAAACAATCTGGAGCTTTTGGAAACGGTGGTGCCTGGGAGCAAATTCACCGGTCAGAACTCACAGGTCAAACTGTCACCCTTGATCACAATGCAGAACACATTGACCGTACTTTCCGGATCAATTGCGGCTGCAACCACAGATGAGGAAATTGATGCGTACCTCAGTGGTGACCCAGTATCCAATAAGGCGTTGTTCGATCACCTTTACCCTGAATATGGACAAGTTTGGCAAGAGGAAAAACTCGCTGAGCTTTTCCATTGGGTGCCGGTTGACATCGAATCCGTCAAGGCTTACCTGTACTGGGTGGAGATGGAATCGTTGCACATCAAGGGCGCTCAAAAAGACACTATTCTTCGTCAAGCCCTGACGATCATTAACGTTGCCACACTCACCAAGGGCTATTACGTGCAGCGGGTCAAACCAAGTCAGTTTGGGCGCACGTACTACGAAGGCACCAGTGTTCAAAACGTCAACAAGGACTTGAGAAGGGCCATGTTGGGTAATTGCTGGGAGTACGACATTCGCAGCAGTGTGGTGGCTTGGAAGATGGGGTATGCCAGAAGCTTGCTTTGCGATTCGGGATTGGATCTGGATTTACGCAAGCATTTCCCAGCCACTTTGCTGTACCTGGAAGACAAGGCTGACTTGATGGCCACGATCAGGTATTTCACGTTTGGCGACACGAGTCCAGTGCCCAAAGACCTGCAGCCTGTCTTGCTCAAGCAAGCGTTTACCGCCATCAGCTTTGGCGCACGACAAACCGCCAATGGCTGGTTGGATGCTTCGGGCAATTGGACCAATCCAGCCTTGGTCGACATCTTAAAAAACGGAGACGATAGAAAGCGATTTCTGGCCGACAAGACTGTCAAGCTTTTCATCAAAGAACAAAACGCTTTGGACGACTACCTGTACGAGCTCGTAAAAAAGCACCGACCAGATCTGCTGCAAG
>JACCDK012060609.1_pt1 | contig 71504 bp, 68 predicted proteins | sample 7445871 | NCBI WGS metagenome assembly JACCDK01 (sample SAMN15323436, study PRJNA562643) | freshwater metagenome | isolation source: river surface water | place: USA:Blue River Watershed | collected 2017-08-15 | reverse complement strand
TTAGATGCTTTTCCAGGTGCGAATAAAATTTTAGCTTTTTGGAATACTAAAACTGCTTCTGGAGTTGAAGGCATGTTAGCTCCTTCAGCAACACAAATACATCCGTTTGCCACTAATGTTTTTGCTTCTTCTGCATTTAATTCGTTTTGAGTTGCACATGGTAGCGCAATATCACATTTAACTTCCCATGGTCTTTTTCCCGCTACGAATTTTGCATTTGGATATTTAGTTACATAATCTGAAATTCTTCCGTAGTTCACGTTTTTAATTTCCATTACATAAGCTAACTTTTCTGCATTAATTCCATCAGCATCATAAATATATCCTGATGAATCCGATAGAGTAACCACTTTTCCTCCTAATTGAGTTGCTTTTTCACATGCATATTGTGCTACGTTTCCAGATCCAGAAACCGCTACAATTTTACCAGAAAAACTATCTCCTTTAGTCGCTAGCATGCTTTGAGCAAAGTATACATCTCCATATCCAGTAGCTTCAGGACGAATTAATGAACCACCAAATGAAATTCCTTTACCAGTTAAAACTCCGGTAAATTCATTTCTTAATCTTTTATATTGACCAAACATATAGCCAACTTCTCTTCCACCTACACCAATATCCCCTGCAGGAACGTCGGTATCAGCACCAATATGTTTAGATAATTCTGTCATAAAAGCTTGACAAAATTTCATAATTTCATTATCTGATTTTCCTTTTGGATCAAAATCAGCTCCACCTTTTCCTCCACCCATTGGTAAAGTAGTTAAGCTATTTTTAAAGGTTTGTTCGAATGCTAAGAATTTTAAAATACTTAAATTCACTGAAGGATGAAAACGAATTCCGCCTTTGTATGGTCCAATTGCAGAGTTCATTTGAATTCTATAACCACGGTTAACTTGTGTTTTTCCTGCATCATCTAACCAAGTAACACGAAACATGATCACTCTTTCTGGTTCAACCATTCTTTCCAAAAGCATTTTGCCTTCGTACTTTTTATTTTCTTCAATAAATGGGATAACTGTTTCGGCAACTTCCGTAACTGCCTGTAAAAATTCAGATTCGTTAGGGTTTTTTTTAGCAACCGCTTCAATAAAGTTTTGGATACTTTGTGACATAAATTATAAGATTAATTTTTTTAGAAATCGTTTTCGTAATATTTGACAAATATACATTTTATTAAAATAGTGCCGCTAATTTTTTTAAATTCTCATAAATATTATGCTTTTAGTAATTCTTTTTGCTGATAATTGAATAATTGATTCAAAATTGAACTTGTTTTTATTTTTTTACGAATAGAAATAAGTATTTTTTTTAATTTATTTCATTACTTATGATGTTTTTATATATTTGTTGATTAAATAAATGAAAAATCAATAATGTTTAAGAAGGCAGTACTATCTATTATTATTCTATATTCAATCTCCTCTTACTCTCAGGGGTGGGGGAGTTATACCGAAGTTGGTTTTACAGCAGGTCCTGTTTTTTTTAAATCGGATTATGGTGAAAGAGGTAGTTTTGAAAATTTTCAAAAAAACAACGGCTTTTCTATTGGGGCTTCGTATTATTTATCTACGATCAATAATTTTAGAGGTCTAGAAGATAATTTTAAATTAAGATTAGAAATATTATACACTCAATCTAGTTTTAAACATTATGGTAAATATGTTGATCTTGCAAGTACTTCCGTATTTACTAACCAACTTCGAGGAATGTACGGGTCTAACTCTTTTGCTTCTTTAGGGTTTCAAGTTGAATATTATCCATTTAAAACAGACGATTACGATAGAGGCTCTTTGTTTAGTCCTTACATTAGTTTTGGTCCGCACATAAATTATGTTAGTGTAACTAGTAAATCAACTCTTGGTGCAATGGGAACAACCATTACCACACCTCAAAAATATTATGACGGATTTATGAATGGGTCATTAACGGTTGCCTCTTTAACAGGAGCAATGGGAACTCGTATTAAGATGTCGTATTACCATTCATTAACTGCCGAATTAAGAGCGCAATATTTCTTCTCGGATTGGGTTGATGGATTGAATCCAAATAAAGCTATTTATACAGAAAATAAAAGCAATGATTGGTGTGTAGGGTTGAATTTAGGATATATTTACTATTTCAACTAACCTGTTACTTATCGAAATGCTTGTTCTAAATCAGCAAGTAAATCATCAATATCTTCTACACCGGTACTTAGTCTAACCAGGTCGTCAGTAATTCCAACTTCCAATCTTTTATCTTCTGGTATCGATGCGTGGGTCATTAAGGCAGGATGATTTGCTAATGATTCAACACCTCCAAGCGATTCAGCCAAAGTGAATACTTTTAGTTTTTCTAAAAATGAAATCGAGTCTGCTTTTTTTCCTGATTTGAATGTAAAGGATACCATTCCACCAAAACCGCTCATTTGTTTTTTTGCAATTTCATGGTGCGGATGATCCGGTAAACCTGGATAAAATACACGAGCTACTTCAGGGTGATTGCTTAAGAATTCGGCCACTTTCATTCCGTTTTCACAATGTCTTTGAACGCGTAAATGCAAGGTTTTAATTCCTCTTAAAACCAAATAACTGTCCATTGGCCCTAGCGTTCCTCCGGTTGCAAATTGCTTAAAGTGCAATTCATCTCCTAATGCTTTATCTTTTATGATTAAGGCGCCAGCGATTACATCGGAATGACCCCCTAAATATTTGGTTGCCGAATGCATTACAATATCAGCTCCTAAATCAAGGGGTTTTTGTAAATAAGGAGTTGCAAAAGTATTGTCTACCGCAAAAAGTAAATTGTGTTTTTTAGTGATTTTGGCTATTTCTTGAATATCGGCCAATTTCATTAATGGATTAGTTGGTGTTTCAACCCAAACTAATTTAGTATTTTCATTAATTAACGATTCAAATTTTTCTAAATCGTTCATATCTACAAAGTGAAATTTAATGCCACTGTCTTTGTATAAACGAGTAAATAAACGGTATGTTCCACCGTATAAATCATCCATAGCGATGATTTCATCACCTGCTTTAAACATACGAAGCAAACAATCGGTGGCAGCCAATCCAGATGCAAAAGCCAATCCTCTAGCTCCATTTTCAATCGATGCTAAAGCATCTTCTAGTGCTTGACGAGTAGGATTTGCAGCACGACTGTACTCGTAAGCTCCTACCGGTTGCCCCGGACTCGTTTGCGCATAGGTTGAGGTTTGAAAAACGGGAGTCATTACAGCTCCTGTTATTTTTTCGTGGTGTTGCCCACCATGTATTACTTTAGTATTGAATTTCATCCGATATAAATTTTGTCAAAGGTACTAAGATTATATAAATTATTTAATAGAGAAATAAGTCAGAATTTAAATTTCAAATCCCTTTCCTTTTCAGAATTATTTTTTTATAAAAATACAGTTTATATGTTGGAAATGAATTTCCTTTGCAAAAAGTTTTTATGACAAATAAAATATACTATTTAGCATCTTGCGATACTTGTAGAAAGATAATTAAATCGCTGCCCAATCCGAATAAATTGGAATTTCATGACATTCGTCAAAATCCAATAACCGAATCCGAATTGGAAGAATTGCATTCGCTTTCTGGAAGCTATGAGGCACTTTTTAGTAGAAAAGCACAGTTATATAAATCATTAGATTTAAAGAATAAAAATTTAACTGAAGCCGATTACAAAATGTATTTGTTGCAACATTATACCTTTTTAAGTCGTCCTGTTTTTATTATTGACAACAAAATTTACATAGGTAATAGTCAAAAAAATAGTGCCGAAGTAATTAAAGTTTTAAGCTAATGTCAAAGAGAAATTGGGCACTATTAGCTGCAACTTTTGTTTCTATTATTTATGGCGTAACATTTACCATTGCCAAAGATGTAATGCCAAAATATGTGGAACCTTTTGGATTTATCACCATGCGAGTAGGCGGATCGGTAGTTCTTTTTTGGTTGGTTTCTTTTTTTGGACCCAAAGAAAAAATTGCTTTAGCCGATTTCCCTCGAATTGTAGCCGCTGCTTTTTTTGGTGTGGCGCTAAATATGCTTACTTTTTTTAAAGGCCTTAGTCATACGTCCCCAATTATGGGTGCCGTATTAATGGTAACCACACCTATGATTGTATTGGTTTTGTCTTCATTCATAATGAAGGAACGAATTAAAAAAAGAAAAGCAATCGGAATATTATTTGGCTTGGCCGGAACCCTATCTTTAATTCTTTACGGGAAATCTATGGCCAATGCACCAAATGCCACACTAGGAAATCTATTGGTATTTATTAATGCCATTTCTTATGGATTCTATTTAATCGTTGTAAAAAAATTGATGGATAAATACAATGCGTTCACTTTCGTAAAATGGATTTACACCTTCGGATTTATGATGGTTTTGCCTTTTGGATGGAATGAATTTCATGTCATTTCTTGGGGAAGTATGCCAGAAGCTATTTATTGGAAAATTGGTTTTGTTGTCGTGTTTTCTACTTTTTTCACGTATTTGCTAAACCTGCTTTCCATGAGAGAATTAAAGCCTACAACAGTAGCGGTTTTCATTTATTTACAACCTTTTTTCGCAACCTTTTTTGCAGTGGGTCTGGGTAAAGACGAGTTGAGTTTGGTAAAAATAATTTCGGCAGTATTAATTTTTGTAGGAGTATATTTAGTTACCCAAAAGAAAGTTAGCAATCATTAACAATCAGAAGTATTCATTAATCTATGTAGTGAACACTTTTTTATATATTTGAAGTCAATAAAAATAAAATAATGATACAATCCATGACGGGTTTTGGTAAAGCATCTTTGCAATTACCTTCCAAAAAGATTACAGTTGAAATAAAATCACTAAACAGTAAAGGTTTAGATTTAAATACGAGAATGTCTTCTATTTATAGAGAAATGGAGTTGGGTTTGCGCAACCAAATTTCTCAGTTATTAGAACGCGGAAAAATAGATTTTTCATTATATATTGAAATTACAGGCGAGGAAACCGCTTCTAAAATTAATGTGCCAATAGTTAAAGGATACATGAATCAATTAAAAGAGGTAAATGAAAGTGCAGATGAAACCGAATTATTGAAAATGGCAATTCGAATGCCGGATGCATTAAAAACCGAACGTGAAGAAATAGATGAAAAGGAGTGGCAAGAAATTCAAAAAGTAATAAATCAAGCCTTAGAAAATATTGTTCAATTTAGAAAAGACGAAGGCGCTTCTCTAGAAAAAGAGTTTCAATTGCGAATTGCAAAAATTCGAAGCTTAATGACAGAAGCAGTTGCTTATGACGCCGAGCGCGTAGCAACAGTTAAAACCCGATTAAGAACTGCTTTAGACGAACTTAAAGTAGCCGTAGATGAAAATAGATTTGAACAGGAATTGATTTTTTATTTAGAAAAATACGACATCACAGAAGAAAAAGTTCGCCTAGAAAATCATTTAAATTATTTCATCGAAACTCTTTCTGGCAATGAAGCCAACGGTAGAAAATTAGGTTTCATCACTCAAGAAATGGGTCGTGAAATCAATACCATGGGATCCAAGTCCAATCATGCAGAAATGCAAAAATTGGTGGTGATGATGAAGGATGAATTGGAGAAAATTAAAGAGCAAGTTTTGAACGTGCTGTAAATTTTTGAAGGTATTATAAAAAAACATAATGGGTATGAGATTGCTTCGTACCTCGCAATGACAAAGTAATGAATAAAGGAAAATTATTAGTATTCTCTGCTCCCTCGGGCTCAGGAAAAACAACCATAGTAAGACACTTACTTACCAAAGAAGATTTGAATTTAGAATTCTCCATTTCTGCAGCTACAAGGGAACCTCGTGGAGAAGAAGTTAATGGAAAGGATTACTATTTCATGTCGATAGAAGAGTTTAAACAGCACATCAAGGCCGATGATTTTGTAGAATGGGAAGAGGTGTACCGCGATAATTTTTACGGAACTTTAAAAAGTGAAGTGGAACGAATTTGGGCTAGCGGGAAAAATGTAATTTTTGATATTGATGTCGCTGGCGGTTTGCGAATAAAATCAAAATTTCCACAAGAAACATTAGCTGTCTTTGTGAAACCGCCAAGTGTAGACGAGTTAAAACGCCGGCTTAAAGAGCGTTCAACAGAAAGCGATGATAAAATTAATATGCGAATCGCAAAAGCCCATGTGGAATTGGCAACTGCACCTCAATTTGATCTAGTGATAAAAAATTATGATCTAGATGTGGCCAAAGAGGAAGCTTATCAATTGGTGAAAGAGTTTGTTAATAGTTAGTTTAAGCGTTATAACAAAATGAAAATCGGACTCTATTTTGGAACTTTTAACCCAATTCATGTTGGGCATTTAATTATTGCCAACCACATGGCAGAAAATTCCGATTTAGAACAAATATGGTTGGTGGTAACACCTCACAATCCACACAAACAAAAAAACACTTTGCTAGACGATTACCAACGCTTGCATTTAGTGCATTTGGCCACAGAGGATTATCCAAAAATTAAACCATCCGACATTGAATTCAAATTAGCGCAGCCCAATTATACGGTACATACATTAGCGCATTTAAAGGATCATTTTCCTCAGCATGAGTTTTCTTTGATTATGGGTGAGGACAATTTAAACTCATTGCATAAATGGAAAAACTTCGAATATATTCTAGAAAATCATGACCTTTATGTTTACCCAAGAGTTTCTGTAAATGAAGAGAATAACGATTTATTAAACCATGCACGAGTTTATAAAGTGGCGGCTCCAATTGTAGAAATTTCCTCTACATTTATTCGAGAAAACATTAAAAACAAAAAGAACTTCCGCCCGTTATTACCCGAAAAAGTCTGGGAATATATAGATCATAATAATCTATACAAAAAGTAAACTTAACATTACTTTACAACTTGTTCCCGGAAACCTTTGTAATTTAGCAATCTAAATAAATTACAATGAATAACTTCGAATTATGCAATCCTGTTAATTATGTTTTTGGGAAAGACCAAACCCAAAAATTAGCCACACTAGTTCCTAAAAATGCCAAAGTATTAATTGCTTATGGAGGTGGAAGTATCTTTATAAATGGCGTTTACGACCAAGTGAAAGCCGCTTTGCAAGGTTTTGAAATTGTAGAGTTTGGAGGAATTGAACCCAACCCAAGATTTGAAACTTTGATGAAAGCAGTTCAAATCATTCGCGAACAACAAATTACTTTTATTCTTGCTGTTGGTGGTGGAAGTGTAATTGATGGTGTGAAATTTATTTCGGGCGCTGTAAATTATGAAGGTGATGCTATTGAAATTCTAAAAAAACGAGTTCTTTTCACCGATATTTCTAAAGTAATTCCATTTGGAACTGTTTTAACCCTTCCTGCAACTGGTTCCGAGATGAATTCGGGAGCAGTGGTAACCATAGAAGCTACCCAAGAAAAACTAACTCTTGGTGGAAGCGCATTATTTCCAAAATTCTCTATTGTAGATCCAAATGTAATTGTTTCTTTACCAAAAAGACAATTGCAAAACGGTGTAGTAGATGCCTTTACGCATGTTATGGAGCAATACCTAACCTACAAGCACGATGCGATGCTACAAGACCGTTTGGCTGAAAGTATTTTGCAAACTCTAATTGAGGTTGGACCAAGTGTTGTTAAAAATCCGAGTGATTATAAATTGGCGTCCAATTTTGTTTGGAGTGCAACAATGGCCTTAAATGGTTTGATTCAAAAAGGAGTGCCAAGCGATTGGGCAACCCACATGATTGGCCATGAATTAACGGCTTTGTATGAAATAGACCATGCAAGAACCTTAGCCATCATTGGGCCGAATTTATATAAAGTAATGTTTGAAACAAAGAAAGAAAAATTGGCGCAATATGGTCAACGCGTTTGGAATATTACTGGAAATTCAACGGAAGAAATTGCTCATAAAGCCATTGAAAAAACGGTAGAATTTTACCATGTGATGGGAATGAAAACAAAGTTATCGGAGAACACCGAAAACTACAAAAAAACAGCCAATTTTATTGTAAATCGGTTTGAAGAAAGAGGTTGGCTGGCATTGGGTGAAAAACAAAACATCACTCTAGAAAAAGTTAGAGAAATAGTTGAAATGAGTTATTAGTATTTAAAAAGGCGTTTTAGAAAATTCTCTAAAACGCCTTAATAAAACAAACTTCAACCCAAAAATAAGATGATTCTATCTTTATAACGGCAAAAGAATAAACTTATTGCATTGATTATCATAAATTTAAGGATTAATTGATTTTACTGCTTTTGGGAATCTAATAATAAAAGAGTATTTTTGATTTTTCAAAAGACAAAAAAATGAATGCAAATCCAAAGTTTGCCGTTATAGGTGGGGGAAGTTGGGCTACTGCAATAGCCAAAATGCTGTGTGTAAACCTAAATGAAATTGCTTGGTACATGAGAAATGAATCGGCAATTGATCATATTAAAACACAAAAACACAATCCAAATTATTTAAGTTCGGTTGAATTTGATACAAATAAACTAAAACTTACGGCAGATATTAATGAAGCGGTAGCCTATGCTGATTATATCATTTTCGCCATACCTTCTGCGTTCTTAAGTGCCGAATTAGAAAAACTAACCGTTAGTTTAGAAAATAAAGTTATTTTTTCAGCTATAAAAGGAATTGTTCCTGAAACCTTTTTAATTGTAGGGGAGCATTTTCATCAAAAATTTGACATTCCATTCGAAAATATCGGAGTAATTACAGGTCCTTGTCACGCAGAAGAAGTGGCTTTAGAGCGCCTTTCTTACTTGACAATTGCTTGTGGCGATCGTTCAAAAGCGCGAGTAGTAGCCAATGTTCTTGCTGGGAATTACATCAAAACTAAAATATCGGATGATATTATAGGCACCGAATATGCTGCCATGTTAAAAAACATTTACGCTATCGCCGCTGGAATTGCGCATGGCCTTGGTTACGGTGATAACTTCCAATCGGTCATTATGAGTAATGCCATTAGAGAGATGAAAAAATTCATCCGTAAAGTACACAAAATGAAAAGGAACATTAATAATTCGGCTTATTTAGGCGATTTATTAGTAACTGGATATTCGGTTTTTTCTCGAAACAGAATGTTTGGAAACATGATAGGAAAAGGATACACCGTAAAATCAGCAATGATGGAAATGAGTATGGTTGCCGAAGGGTATTATGCCGTGAAAAGTGCCTACAAATTAAACCAAGAATACAAAGCCAAAACACCAATTATTGATGCGGTTTACGAAATTTTATACGAAGGTAAAAACGCCAAAGCGGTATTTAAAAAACTAACTGATAAATTAGATTAAGATGAGTGAAAGATGGAAATACCAGCTTAAATCGGGTGGATTATGGGGCTTATTTATGTCGGTTTTTATTTTGCTTTTTAACATGAAAGAGCAACCTATTGCAGAGCAGTTACAACACCTAGAATTTTGGGTTAAAACCCTAGTATATTTAATTGTTGGAATTTTTGGATTGGGTTATTACAACTGGAAGCACAAACAAAAGCAACAATCTAAGTAATTATCTAACAATAACGCCTTCTACAAATAAGATAGGTACTTCTTCTGTAGTTTCTTCGCTGATGCTGTTTTTTCTAAAAATAAACTTCTTATCGTAAAGGGTATTGCCTATGAAGTAGGTTACCATAAATTCGTTATTCAGCTCCAAAACACTTTTTTCAATCATTTCTACTTTCACTACAGAAACCGAAGGAACATGTTGAAATGCATGTCGTAATAGTGAGGTTTTTTTCATCTCTCCATCAATGGTTCCGGCGGCTTTTGAAACAACCATTACACCGTCTAAGTCAAAGTCGGAATCATTTACTAAATACACATTCCATACTTTTTCCATGAAGTCGTCACTCCACTCGGGAATGGCAGCTAGGAATACATTTTCAACTTCAGGAATGGTGATGTCTGCCTTCATTTTAGATACTGGCTTTAAACTGCTCTAAGAAACGCACATCGTTTTCATAAAACATTCGAATATCTCCAATTTGGTATAATAACATGGCAATACGCTCTATTCCCATACCAAAGGCAAAACCATTATATTCATCTGGGTTGATACCGCAGTTCTTCAATACATTTGGATCTACCATTCCGCAACCACCAATTTCCAACCATCCGGTTCCTTTGGTAATACGGTAATCGGTTTCGGTTTTAAGTCCCCAATAAATGTCAATTTCAGCACTTGGTTCTGTAAATGGGAAATAACTTGGGCGCAAACGAATTTTAGATTTTCCAAACATTTCTTTGGTGAAATACAAAAGCGTTTGTTTTAAATCGGCAAACGAAACCTCTTTATCAATGTATAACCCTTCCACTTGATGGAAAATACAATGCGAACGAGAAGATACCGCTTCATTACGGAACACCCTTCCCGGAGAAACGGTACGAATAGGCGGTTTGTTATTTTCCATGTAACGCACTTGTACCGATGAGGTGTGGGTACGCAACAATACATCGGGATTGGTTTGGATGAAAAAAGTATCCTGCATGTCTCGTGCCGGATGGTATTCTGGCAGATTCAATGCGGTAAAATTATGCCAATCGTCTTCAATTTCTGGACCTTCGGAAACATTAAAACCAATGGTAGAAAATATATCGATAATTTGATTTTTAACAATAGAAATTGGGTGACGCGATCCAATTGCAATTGGTTCGCTTGGACGCGTTAAATCGCCATAAAAACCTTTTATTTCTTCTTTGCTTTCTAATTCCTCTTGAATCGATTTTACTTTTTCTTCAGCAACATTTCGAAGTTCGTTCAATACCAACCCAAAATCTTTTTTTTGTTCGTTTGGCACATTTTTAAAATCAGCAAAAAGCTCTTTTAGCAAGCCTTTACTTCCTAAATATTTAATACGAAATTGCTCTAAAGCTTCTTTGTTTTTTTCATTGAATGCTTTGGCTTCTTCTATATGTTGTTTAATCTTATCTATCATCGGAATCTCTTTAGTGCTGCAAATTTAAGTAAAAGTTGGAAGTTGGAAGTTGGAAGTTGGAAGTTTTTTGAAGAAATCTCATATCAAAAAGGATTAATCAATTAGTTCTTTTTCTATAAAATAATTTACAATGGCTTCTTTCATTAACACCGATTGTTCCCCGGCTTTTAGTGGCGGAAGTTCTTCTTTTATTTTGTAATGAGGCCAACCTTCTTTATCTACATAATCAAATTCATAATAGCCGTATGGTTCAAGCAAGCGACAAATAGCAATATGCATAAGATTTATTTTTTCATCTTTTTTAAATAATTGCTGAAAACGACCGTATTCCTGCACGCCAATTAGATAAATTATGGCATCCAAATCTAAATCTTCGCCTTGCGAAAATTGATTGGATAGTATCGAAACTACATTCTCCCAACGCTCTTTTAATTGTATATCTCTTGACATTTTTGTTTTATTGACTATAGTTCTAATAGATTGCAAATATACCACTTTACACTCTTTTCTCTTTGGTCTTCTATCTATATTCTTTTCTATATATTTGTACTTTAATTACTACTTATGAGTTTTATTGATATCATTTTAGCCGTTTTATTAGGTTATGGTTTATTTCGCGGATTAAAAAACGGATTCATTATTGAATTTGCTTCCTTGATTTCCTTCTTTGTTGGAATCTATTTAGCGGTAAAATTTTCTTCTATTTTAGGAGACAGTAAAACAGCAAAAGTGATAGGTTTTATTATCATTTTAATCGCAGTAATTATCGGAATTAATTTACTAGCCAAGGCACTTTCTAAAATTGCTAGCGCAATGTTGTTAGGCGGATTTAACAAAGTAGGAGGCGCCATTCTAGGAACAATACGAATGGCCCTTTTTATTGGAGTGATTTTAAGTTTGTTTCAAAAGGTAAATATTAAAGACGCACTTATTTCTAAAGAAACCGAAACCAAATCGTTGTTTTTTAATCCAATAGTAAAAACCTCAGATTTTATGTTGCCTATTTTATCGCATTGGTTTAAGGATATGAAAACTAGTGTTGAGTAATCAATCTATAATATTTAGGTATTTAGTTTGAATAGTATTAGATTCCTTCGGAATGACAAACTGTGTGAAACCGAGAACGGATAACTGAAAAAATTAATTCAATTCTTTAATAGCTTCTTCCGGAATCCAACCAGTGCTTTCATCAGTTAATTGAATTTTTTTCCAATTCGCGATGCTTTCCAAAACATAAACTTTAGTTCCTTCGTGAAGTAAAATTGTTTCCGCACTACTTGCTTTAGGCTCTCCTTTTACTGATACACTTTCAGCAAATACGATTGCTGTTTTTTCGGTAGCGATTCGGTTTTTTTCATAAATTCCAGTGGTAACACTTACTACAATTCCTAGGAAAATAAAAAACATTCCAGAAAAGAAAATGCGTTTTCTTAAAGCAGTTCCCGAAAGGTAATATCCAGCAAAAAAAACTAAAAGTAAGAAGGCCAATACAACCGCAATCCAAGCCCAAGTATCATAATAATAGCTCGAAGTAAAATCTTGAATTAATTTATTAAAACCAACTTTTGGTACAATTTTAATGTCGTCAATGGCCATTTTTCGGGCAAAATCGAGGTTGGTTTTTATTTCCTCATCATTCGGATTGAGTTGCAATGCTTTTTCATAATTATAAACGGCTGGGGCAACTTTATGTAATTTATAATAGCAGTTTCCTAGATTAAAATACAATTCGGCCGAATGTTTTCCGGTAGCCAAAACACTTTCATATTGGTTAATGGCCTCGGTATAATTTTCTTTTTGATAGCATTGGTTTCCTTTTTCAAAAGCAGTTTGAGCCAATGAAATTTGAAAAATAAAAAGGAGTAATAAAAGCTGTTTTTTCATAATATTCTACTTAATATTTTATGCTAGTTGTTTTTCTAAACTCGATATAATTGCCACCGCTTTGTCATAATCTTGCTGAATCGTTACACTTGTAGAAGGTGCGTATCGAGCCAACTCACAACTTTCAGTAAGCGCAATAAATTCTTTCAGGGTTTGCGCATCGGCATTTCGAGTTAGTAAAACTTCGGTAATAATATCCTTACTCATTTCTGAGGTTTCGATGCTCAATTTGGCTTTCAAGAAATTGTGCATTGCTTTTTCTAAGGCAATATAAAATGGCTCTTTGTTTTGTAATTGTTTTTTGGCTTCCGATAAATATTTCTTTGCCAGAGCATTTGTTTTTCTCTTTTTGTTTCCAACCACATCGGCATCTTCTGCCTCTTTTCTTTTTCTGAATAAAATCAACGCCGGAATTCCTAAAAACGGTAAAACCATCAAGGAATAAAATAATCCCGAACCCAAAAAGTCCTCTGATTCAATAGGATTAAGTACAGTTTTTTGCTTTATATAAGCAAATGCTTTGCTGGCTGTAACCGGAATTTTCGAGCTTCCCGGAGGTGGCGTAGTGCCCGTATTTGCAATACCCGGACCATCTAATACATTCAACACAATTTTGGGAGAGGTAATCGTTTTATAACTTCCTGAGCCTAAATCAAAATAGGTGAAACGCATTGGTTTAATTGGAAAATTCCCTTTCGATTGTGGAATGATAGTATATTTATCTGAAATTCTTCCCGACATACCCGTTAGCGGGGTGCTCACATTTTCAGTATGTTGCGGATCATACATTTCCAGTGTTGCAGGAACTACAGGTTTTGGCAAACTAAATAATTTTAGATTTCCTGTACCCGTTACAGTAACATCTAAATCTAAGGATTCTCCAAATTTTAATCCGGTTCGAGATGGGGTTACTTTAAAATTAAATTTCCCAACTGCCCCTGAAAAATCTTCTGGTTTTCCTGCTTGAGGTAATGGCTTAACCGAAATAACTTTGCTCCCAGCAGAAACTCGCTTGCTGTCTTCTACCAGTTGAACTTGCCCCCAAAAATTAGGTCTTCCTCTTGGAACTTGGCAATCAATGTCTAATGAAAGCGGTTCTATTTCTAAACTACCCGATTTTTGTGGATACAAAACTGTTTTTCGTAAAACTACATAACGGTATTTTTGTCCCTTAAACATTCCTTCTTCGGCAACTAATTGTTTGATATCAATATTCTGACTCCAAAAATCGTTGTATTTTGGTTTGTTCAATTCGCGCCAATTGGTAATTCCAATGTTGTAACTAAAATACAATTTGTAAACCACCGTTATGGGTTCGTTTACATATGGATTGGTTTTAGAAATATCAGCAACCAAATATAAGTTATCATCTGCCTTAACCGTGGCAGGTTCGTTAGGATCGTTGGGTTGTTGTACCGCATTAGTAACCGTAATTTTAATTGGCAAGGTTTTATACAATTGCCCATTAATTTCAATAACTGCTTGACGGATTACTAAATTTCCTTTTTGTAATGGTAATAAGATGTAGGTATATGATTTTTGAAATGTACTTCTACCGTTTATCCAGGATTGGCTTATAGATTGGCTTGGTCCACCTACCACTCTAAAGCCACAGGCCTCAAAATTTGGCGGTACAAAGTTATCGCCATCTTCATTCATTGAAAATTCAATTCGCACTCTTTCATTAAGCCCCAAAGTATTTTTACTCACATTCGCTTCAAATTTTACTTGAGCGAATACTGAGCAAGTGGCTAGTAATAGTAAGATTAAATATCGTTTCATTTTGTATTTTTTTATTCAAATTGTTACCAATCTTTTTCTGGTTTCTTCGGATTGGCTTGTACTTTTTGGGCATTTACTTTTTCTTGTACTTTTTTCTCTTCATTATTTACGGCATCTAAAAGATTGTCTATGCGTTGCTTAGAAGCTCCGCTTGGTTTAGGCTGTGGTTTTTCATCCTCGCCTTTATCTTGTTTATCATTTTTGTCTTTGCCGTCTTTTTTATCCTTATCCTTATTGTCGCCTTTATCTTTCTTATCGTCGTTTTTGTCTTTGTTTTTATCTTTATCCTTTTCTTTATTCTTATCCTTCTTTTTATCTTTTTTCTTGTCTTGCTCTTTTGGCGGCGGATTATCCTTCAACATTTTTTTTGCTAAAGCAAAGTTATATCTTGTTTCTTCATCTGTTGGATCATTACGCAATGCATTTTTATAGGCTTCTACTGCATTTGTATAGTTTTTTTCTTTCATAAATGTGTTACCCAAATTATGAAATGCCTGATGTTTTTCTGCTTTGGATTTAGCATCTTTAATTGCTTTTATAAATTGGTATTTGGCTTCTGCAGGTTGATTTTGTTTGTAAATAGCCGTTCCTAAATTATAAGATGCAATAGCTTTCTTTTTTAATTTTGATTGTGATAAACGATAATCTGCTTCTGCATCAACATAGTTTTTGTCGGCAAATTTTTCATTTCCTTGAGGCAAATAATTGTCCTTTTCTTGAGCTTTAGAAACTAAAGAAATTAGAATTACGATATAGGTTAATGCTTTTTTCATTTTTACTAATTCAGAAAAGAATCCTATTTATTCTCTGTTTCTTTTTCTTCATTAAACAAATTCATTTTTCGAACCCATTTGGTTTTTCTTTCCGTTAGGAAAACATCCAAAAACAAACAGAAAAACCCGAAGCCTAAAAACCACTGAAATTGTGATTTATAATCGGCCATCATGGCGCCTTCAAATTCGGTTTTTTGCGTATTATCCAAAACCTTTTTTACATAATCGGTTACTGCCTTTGTAGAATTTCCATCTACATAACCTCCTTTTGTGCTCTTCGCTATGGTTGCTAATACTTCTGCATTTCTTTTGGTAATTACCACTTGGTTGTCTTGGTCTTTTTGAAAACTTTCTATGACTCCGTTTCTTTTTAACGGAATCGCACCTCCTTTTTCGGTACCAACCCCCACTGTGATAATTTTCAATCCAATTTTATCGGCATCTTCAGCGGCACTTTGAGCATTATCAGAATGGTCTTCTCCATCCGAAATTATAACCAACAACTTGTTGGTTTTATCTTTTTTATCGAAAAAGTTATTGGCAGCCAAATTAATAGCTTCATCAATTGAAGTTCCTTGAGACGAAATCATCCCCGGATTCATGGTTTGCATGAACATTTTGGCTACCGCATAATCGGAAGTCATTGGCAACACCGGAAACGCACTTCCCGAGTAGGCAATAATTCCAATTCGGTCGCTCCCCAATTGGTTGATTAATTGCGAAACAATTTGTTTACTTTTTTCCAATCGATTAGGCGCAACATCTTCGGCCAACATACTTTTAGAAACATCAATAGCAAAAACAATATCAATACCTTGACGCTTCACTTTTTCCATTTTGATTCCCATTTTTGGATTAACCAAAGCCAAAACCAAAAAAGTTAAACCCAATAACACCAATGCAAATTTCAATGTTGGTTTAAATAAAGACTTCTCCGGACTTAATTTTTTTATCAAATCCAAATCACCAAATGCGGCTTGTTTTTTTCTTTTCCAATATTGAACATACAAAAAAAGAAGCACCAAAACTGGAACAACAACCAACAGATACAAATATCCTTTTTCTTCTAATTCGTACATACGTTTATATAAAACTTCTAAAAATGGTGTTTCTCAATACAATTTCAAGCAATAATAAAATTCCTGCAAACCATACAAAAGGCCTGAATTTTTCATCATAATCATAAAACTTCAGCTCTTCTATTTCGGTAGTTTCCAATTTATTGATTTCGTTATAAATACTTTCCAACTTGCTGTTGCTATTAGCTCTAAAATATTTTCCGCCAGTATTTCTTGCTATAGTTTTCATCAATTCTTGATCAATTTCAACCGGCATCATTTTGTAAAGAAAATCCCTTCCGTTGGGCGCATACGCATATGGGAATTCGGCCATGCCATTCGACCCTAATCCAATGGTGTACACTTTAATTCCGTATTCTTTAGCAATTTCCGAAGCAGTTTCAGGCTCAATAAACCCAGCATTATTAACTCCGTCAGTAAGTAAAATAATAATTTTACTTTTTGCCTTGCTTTCTTTTAATCGGTTTACGGCGGTAGTTAATCCCATACCAATTCCGGTACCATCTTGTAATACCCTATCGTAATTAAGATCTCGAATTGCTTCTTTAACTATGGCTTTATCACTAGTAACTGGAGTTTTTGTATAAGCCTCACCAGCATATACCACTACTCCAATTCGATCATTTGGTCTTGCATCCACAAAATTTGAAGCTACTTGTTTTAAAGCTTCCATACGATTTGGACGTAAATCTTTTGCCAACATACTACTTGAAAGGTCAATTGCCATAACAATATCAATCCCTTTGGTAGTTTTTGTTTGGTTACTAATGTCTACCGTTCTTGGCCTTGCCAAAGCGATAATCAATGAACTTAAAGCCAAAATTCTCAAAACATTTAAATAGGGTTTAAGCTTTGCTAATTTTGATTTGGAAGTTTTAAAACCACCCACCGAACTCATTTTTAAAGTAGCCGATTGTTGCTTGCGTTTAAAGAAAAGCCAAGCAACAGCAAATGGAATTACCAAAAACAACCAAAAAAATTCCGGATTTAAAAAGGTTAACTTATCCATTATTCGCTGTCGTTTTTAAGTTCAACCGAGTTGATAATTCGATCCAAAATCTTTTTACCATATTCATCGCCTTCTCTATATGAAATCACAATTTCTTGTAAACCTCCCTCTTGTTTAAACAACAAGATTTCATAATATAACTTCTGACTTTTGTTTTGGATTTTGTCCAACATTACCATCGTTCCGTATGCCTTAACCCCCGAAATTCCTTTTACAGTATTGAATTCTTCTTGTTTGAAAAGTATGTTTTGAGCCCCCATAGCTTCCCAAGTTTTGGTATTTCCTTCAAGGACGGTATCAAAATTTACTTCGGTTTCTTGTTTGAATTTAGCAGTAGAAACCACAATGTTAAACGATTCAAACATGCTTCCGTAGCCAAACATTTCCATTTCTTTTAGAACTGCATAAGCATCTTTCGGTAAGATTTTAGAAGCATCCATTCGTTTTAAAACTTTTGGAGTTTCAATTTTTACACCAGGGTTTCCATATTCACTAAATACCCATTCGCCTTCAACTAATTCTTTGGTAGGATGACCAATAATATTGTCTTTAACATAATCCCAACCTTTTACATAAATTAAGGTAAGTAGGGAGATGGATATTATGGTCACTATCACACCAATTGTGGTTATGATTCGAACTTGCTTTTGTTTTTTTAATTTTTGAATTCGAGCCAATTCTCTTTGTTGTTCATTCCACGCTTCTAGCTCATCGGTTTCTTCAACTACTGTTGGAATGGCTTTATGTATGGTAACAATGGTGCTTGAAATTCGTTTTTTATCTTCTTCGATTTCAAAATCTAATGGTTTTACTTTTGCAAATTTCACTAAATCGGCTTGCATTAAAACTTTTTCCAAGTTTTCTAAAGTTTCCTTCGATAATTTTAGTTTTTTCTGATTTGCAACGCGACGTAATTCGGCAATAAGCTCTGAAGTGGTGCTCTCCATCGCCGGAATTTCTATTTCTTCTTCGATGTAATTTCGAACGATGTCGGTTAACTCAGAATAATATCCTTTTACTTCTCCTTTTTGCCAAAGTTCTTTGGTTTCTAATTGTTGCAACAACGAAGTAGCTTTTTCAATAGGCGAGGTATAAACAGGTTCTTCTTCTTTAGGTTGGTTTTGGTATTTTTTAATTAACCAATAGGCCAAGACAGCAATTCCTACTAAAAGTAAAATTCCTAATAGATATTTCCACCAATTGCTCGAAGTTTCAACTTGTGCCACGTCTTTAACATCGTACATTTTTTGCTTTAAAGTATCCACTTTTACATTGAAAACTTCAACCTTCAAACTGTCGGAATAACTTGGTTTACCATTAATTAATATGGGAATTCTTGGAATCGTAAATTTTCCTGTGTCAAATTGGGTTACTCCATATTGTTTAATTAATTCCCATTTATCGTTGGTTTTTACCGTATCAATTTTGTAGGAATTCAATACTTCTAGCGCTCCAAAGTTTTTAGCCTTTGGAAAAACTACTTTATCTTTACTGGAAACCGATGCTTTTAAAGTAAGCTTGAATTCAGCTCCAATTTTATTTCGAGTTGTATCAATAGAAGTCGTGACTTTTTGAGCAAAAAGTGATGTTGTGATTAGAAAGAAAAGTAGGAGTAATTTTAATTTCATTCTATTATCTTGATTTAAAATAACCTAATAATTTGGTTACATAACTTTCGTCAACACGAGTATTTACAGTTCCCGATCCACATTTGGAAAAAATTTCTTTGAAATACGCTACTTTCTCTTGGTAGTTTTTTTCATAATTCATTCGAACGCTTTTAGAACTTGTATCTACTACAAGAATTTCACCTGATTCGGCATCTTCCATTTCAACTATTCCAATGTTTGGCATTTGTTCTTCACGAATATCATACACTCTAATTCCGGTGATGTCGTGTTTTTTGCCTGCAATTTTTAGTGTTTTCTCATAATCTTCCTCCACCATAAAATCGGAAATCAAAAATACAATGGCTTTTTTCTTTTGTGTTGCTGATAAAAATTTAAGGGCTTGCGATAAATCGGTTTTCTTGCTTTTAGGCTGAAATTCAATCAATTCGCGGATGATTCGCAAGACGTGTGATTTTCCTTTTTTAGGCGGAATGTACAATTCGATGCCATCGGAAAACAAAATCAAGCCAATCTTATCATTATTTTGGGTTGCCGAAAATGCCATGGTTGCAGCAATTTCTGTAACTATTTCGCTTTTTAATTGGTTTTTTGTTCCGAAACTTTCCGATCCCGAAATGTCAACCATAAGCATCATGGTAAGTTCACGCTCTTCCTCAAAAACTTTTACGTGCGCTTCATTGTATCGTGCAGTAACATTCCAATCTATGGCACGAATATCATCTCCATATTGGTATTGTCTTACTTCTGAAAAAGTCATACCGCGCCCTTTAAACGACGTGTGGTATTCGCCCGAAAAGATGTGATCGCTCAATCTTCGGGTTTTAATTTCAATTTTTCGGACTTTACTTAGGAGGTCTTTCGTTTCCATTTATTTGTTTAAACTTTTGAACAAAAATTAAGGAACTTCTATTTCGTTAACGATTTTATTAATGATGTCTACCGAAGTAATGTTTTCTGCCTCTGCTTCATAGGTAATTCCAATTCTGTGACGCAACACATCATGCACTACGGCACGAACATCTTCTGGAATTACATAGCCACGACGTTTAATAAACGCATAACATTTAGCAGCAGTTGCCAAGTTGATACTTCCACGAGGAGAAGCTCCAAAACTAATTAATGGTTTTAAATGAGCTAATTTGTATTGTTCTGGAGCACGAGTTGCGAAAATGATATCTAAGATATATTTTTCGATTTTCTCGTCCATATATACCTCACGAACCGCTTCTTGGGCACGTAAGATTTGTTCTACAGAAACTACTTGATTTACTTTTTCGTATGCTCCTTTTAAATTCTGACGAATAACCATACGTTCTTCTTCCATTTTTGGATAGTCGATTACGGTTTTAAGCATAAAACGGTCTACTTGAGCTTCTGGTAAAGGATAAGTTCCTTCTTGCTCAATAGGATTTTGAGTTGCAAGTACTAAAAATGGTTTGTCTAATTTAAAAGTAGTATCGCCAATAGTAACTTGTTTTTCTTGCATGGCTTCTAACAAAGCCGATTGAACTTTGGCAGGAGCACGATTGATCTCATCGGCAAGAACAAAATTGGCAAAAATTGGACCTTTTTTAATTGAGAATTCGTTGGCTTTAATGTTGTAAATCATGGTTCCGATTACATCGGCAGGCAATAAATCGGGAGTGAACTGAATTCTACTGAAGCTTCCATGAACTGCTTGTGACAAGGTGTTAATAGCTAGGGTTTTTGCTAACCCAGGAACACCTTCTAGCAAGATGTGTCCTTGGCCTAAAAGTCCAATTAATAATCGTTCCACCATGTGCTTCTGACCAACAATTACTTTGTTCATTTCCATGGTAAGTAAATCGATAAAAGCACTTTCTCTTTCTATTTTTTCATTAATTGCTCTAATGTCTAAAGCAGCAACATTTTCTTCCATAAATTCTATTTTTATAGTATTATAAAGGTTCCAAATTTTAACATTTCAAAATTGAAAATTTTATCAGGAAGGTAATGTTAATAATGCGTTAAAACTTGCTTTAAGTTCTCATTTTTAAGGATGATTTATGATTTTGTTTTAGTAATTTTAAACTTTTTAATACTAATCACATGAAAACATCAATATCGCCCATAATTGCCGGAACTATGAATTGGGGTGTTTGGGATAAAAAATTAAGCACAAAAGAGATGGTGCATTTAATTAATATTTGTATCGAAAATAAAATCACCACTTTTGATCATGCCGATATTTATGGAAATTATACTACCGAATCACAATTTGGAAAAGCATTTGGCGAAAGCCAAATTTCTAGAGATCGCTTGCAACTCATTTCCAAATGCGGAATACAGCATACAAACGGAAGAGCAAATACTATCAAGCATTATGATTACTCAAAAGAGTACATCATTTGGTCGGTAGAAAATTCACTAAAAAATCTTCAAACTGATTATTTAGATGTTTTATTGTTGCACCGGCCAAGCCCGTTAATGGTTGCCGATGAAATTGCTGAAGCAGTTGAACAATTAAAAAAAGAAGGGAAAATTAAGTCGTTTGGATTGTCCAATTTTACTTCTTCTCAAACAGACCTAATTCGAAGTAAAACCGAAGTGAGTTTTAATCAAATTCAGTTTTCGGCTACACACCATCAGGCGATGCTTGACGGGAGTTTAGATTACATGCAATTGCATAACATCACACCCATGTCTTGGAACCCCTTGGGAACGGTTTTTAGAGAAGATATTGAACAAACCCGAAGATTAAAAAAGGTATTGGTGCAATTAGTAGATAAATACGGAGTAGGTTCTGACACCCTGCTTTTAGCATGGGTATTAAAGCACCCTGCTCAAATTCATCCTGTTGCTGGGACAGTAAATATTGCGCGAATTCAGGCATTGATGAAAGCGGTGGAATTGCCACTTGAAAATATTGATTGGTTTGCCATTTGGACTGAAAGTATGGGAAATAAAGTGCCTTAATTCAATATATTTAAACAAAAAAAGCCTCGTCGAAGTAACGAGGCTTTTTTATGAATTGATTTATGAATTTATCCTATTTCAGAAATTCTTAATGTGTTTACCATTCCTTTATCAACGACTGGCATTGCGGCAAGATTAATAAGAATATCTCCTTTTTTTACAAATCCTTTTTGTTTTGCAATAAGGTTAATATCATCAACGGTATCGTCTGTACTTACAAATTTATCATAATGAAATGCATTTACTCCCCAAAGTAAATTAAGCTGAGTTAAAATTCTGCTATTTGAAGTATAAACTAAAATATGAGCAGAAGGGCGCCAAGCAGAAATTTGAAAAGCAGTGTATCCACTATTGGTTAAGGTACAAATTGCCTTAGCTTTAATATCATTAGCCATAATTGCAGCATGGTAACAAATTGATTTGGTAATGAATCGTTTTGTTCTTACATGTGGAGCGTTTTGTGGCACGGTAATTAGTGGTGAATCTTCAACGGCTTCAATAATTTGGGTCATCTTTTCAATAACTTGAACCGGATAATTTCCTACCGAAGTTTCTCCTGATAACATTACGGCATCGGCACCATCCATCACCGAGTTGGCAACGTCGTTTACCTCTGCACGAGTAGGCGTTAAGCTAGTGATCATGGTTTCCATCATTTGGGTAGCAACAATAACCGGAATTCGAGCTGTTTTAGCTCTGTGGATTAATTTTTTCTGAATTAATGGCACTTCATGAGCCGGAATTTCAACCCCTAGGTCACCACGAGCTACCATTAATCCATCGCAAAAAGCAACGATTTTATCAATGTTCTCTACTGCTTCTGGTTTTTCAATTTTAGCAATAATTGGAATTTTATGCTCCGAATGTTTTGCAATTAAATCTTGTAATTCTTCTAAGTCAACAGGCGTTCTAACAAATGAAAGCGCAATCCAATCTACTTGCTGCTCAATTGCAAAAATGGCATCTTTGATGTCTTTTTTAGTTAATGCCGGAAGCGAAACTTTTGTATTAGGAAGGTTAACTCCTTTTTTAGATTTTAAAGGACCGCCTTGAATTACTTTACATTTAACTTCAGTTGAACCGTTAGTTTCTAGTGCCTCAAACATTAATTTTCCGTCATCCAATAGAATTTTTTCTCCCGGTTTTACATCTCTAGGAAATTCTAAATAGTTCATGTAAACTCTATCCTTAGTGCCCGGAACATCTTCTGCAGTTTGGAAAGTAATGATATCCCCTGGATTAACAACTACATCTTCTTTCATTACTCCAACACGAAGTTTTGGGCCTTGTAAGTCGGCCAAGATAGCAGTGGTATAACCGTGTTCTTGGTTTAATTCACGGATGATGTCTATTCTTTCTTTAACATCAGTATAATCGGCATGAGAAAAATTGATACGGAATACATTTACTCCTGCATCAATCATATCTTTAATTACTTCTTTTGAACTACAAGCTGGACCTAGTGTGGCTACAATTTTAGTCTTTTTTCTTGTCGGCATCTTTTTAAAAAATTAAATTATTTTTTGATTTAATATTGTCTTTAGCTATACTATATACTAGTTTAATAGCTTCTATTTTACTTATTTGTGAGATTACTTGATCCAGATCAATTTCATTTTCTGCATTTCCAATCTTAACAATGTAATCTACTTTTTTATATTCGGGCAATAAATAGGTTGTTGTAGAAAATGAACTTTTTGTATTCGAAAATAAATCGATGTTTGCTTCGATTTCATTGGTTTCTACCACTTTTTTATTTTCAACTAAATCCCACAATACTAGTTTTTGTTCGTCATCAAAAGTAAATCTAGTAAATGAGGTTTTAACTTTTTTAACTTGAGTCCCAATATCAAATTTGTTTTTAGACAAACTAATTCCGAGCTCCCTATTTAAAAAATAAGCCAGTCGATAATCTTCTAATGAAGTGTGAATCGCGATTAAATAATAATCTTCCTCTTCAAAATCTTCAATATTTATTTTATGAACAGCCATTTGTTGCCAAAATAAGTTGTAAATATAGTGTTATTAGAAACTCAAAATACGGATGAGATGTTAGATTAACGTTATTTTATGAACTAAAACGATGTAGTTTTTTAAGAATTTGATTTATATAGTGTTAATTTTTTCTTGAAATGCAAAATAGGCTCTTTTGGAAGCAATTTCTTCTGCTTTCTTTTTTGAAGTGGCTCTTGATTTTGCAACTACTTTATCATCAATACTTAATTTTACACCAAAAAAGCGTTGTCCATCAATGCCATTATCTTCAAAAACATCATAAAAGAAATGTTTTTTTTCTTTTTGACACCACTCAATAACCAAACTTTTATAACTAATTACCTTTCCTTCCAATCTTGCTATATCTACATACGGAATAATTACCCGTTTATAAATAAATTGCTCACAACCTTGATAGCCTTTATCTAAGAAAATAGCACCCACCAAAGCTTCAAATAAATTTCCATGAATGTTTTCGCCAAAGTGTTGTGGAGGTACTTTACTTTCAACAAATTCAATCAGATTTAGGTCTCTTCCTAATTCATTTAAATGGTCTCGGCTTACAATTTTTGAGCGCATTTTTGTTAAATACCCTTCATCTCCTGTTGGAACTTCTTTATAAAGATGGGATGCAATTACTGCACTTAACATGGCATCACCTAGAAATTCTAGGCGCTCGTAATTTAGTGGCAAGCCTGCTTCATCTACTAAATTTGAAGAACGGTGCGTGAAAGCCTTTTGGTAATATTTTAGGTTTATGGGTTTGAAGCCGATTATATTTTCGACGGTTGCAAAAAAATTCCCGCCTGCTTTAGGACGGGAATTTGTAGAAAATATTTTAGAAAGAAATCGCATGAAGTCTTAGTCTTCTAATTTTTTAAATAAAACACAAGCATTATGTCCGCCAAATCCAAAAGTGTTACTCATAGCCACTTTGATGTCTCTTTTTTGAGGAACATTAAGCGTTAAATTTAAAGACGGATCAATGTTTTCGTCTACTACGGTATGATTAATTGTTGGAGGAACAATTCCGTGTTTCATAGCTAAAATTACCGCTATCGATTCAACTGCTCCGGCAGCACCAAGAAGGTGTCCTGTCATGGATTTAGTAGAATTGATATTGATGTTTTTAGCATGAGCTCCAAATACGTGACTGATAGCTTTTAATTCAGCTACGTCTCCAAGAGGAGTTGAAGTTCCGTGAGTATTGATGTGATCCACCATTTCTGGAGCCATTCCAGCATCTCTAAGGGTGTTTTCCATTACGGCAATAACACCAATTCCTTCCGGATGTGGAGCAGTTAAATGGTAGGCATCTGAAGACATTCCGCCGCCACCAATTTCACAATATATTTTAGCCCCACGTGCTTTTGCATGTTCGTATTCTTCTAATACGATTGCTCCAGAACCTTCACCTAATACAAATCCATCACGGGTTGCATCAAAAGGTCTAGAAGCCGTTTCCGGACTTTCATTTCGAGTTGATAATGCATGCATGGAATTGAATCCTCCCATACCAGCAATTGTTACTGCGGCTTCAGATCCACCGGTAATAATTACATCACACATTCCTAAACGGATGTAGTTAAAGGCATCAATCATTGCATTTGCTGAAGAGGCACATGCAGAAACTGTAGTATAGTTAGGCCCCATAAACCCATTTCTCATCGAAATGTGTGCGGGTGCAATATCGGCAATCATTTTTGGGATGAAGAAAGGGTTGAACTTTGGAGTTCCATCACCTTTGGCATAATATAAAACTTCTTCTTGAAAAGTTTCTAATCCACCAATTCCTGCTCCCCAAATTACACCTACTCTGTTTTTGTTTACATTATCATTTGTAATCCCAGCATCTTTGATGGCCTCGTCACTTGATGCAATTGCATAATGTGAGAATTTATCTAATCGGCGGGATTCTTTACGATCCATGTAATCTTCAATGTTGAAGTTTTTTACTTCGCAAGCAAATTTGGTTTTATGCTTTTCAGTATCGTAATAAGTTATTGGTGCAGCACCGCTTTTTCCATTAACCAATCCATCCCAATATTCTTGGATGGAATTTCCAATAGGAGTTAGCGCTCCAAGACCAGTTACAACAACACGCTTTAATTGCATATAATTTTTTTTAATAGTATTTTAAATAAATAATACCCCGTTTTCTTTATCATAATGCTTAAAGAGACAAGGGTATTCCAATATCTGGTGATTGAAATTCAATCAAAAATAGTTAAATTTTTTAATAATAATTAAAAACCCGCATACATTATAGGTATACGGGTTTTTGTTTTATTATTTTTTTGCTTCTTCAATATATGAAATTGCTTGACCTATAGTAGAAATGTTTTCTGCTTGATCGTCTGGAATTTGAATCTCAAATTCTTTTTCGAACTCCATAATAAGCTCAACAGTGTCTAATGAATCAGCTCCTAAATCATTTGTGAAGCTTGCTTCTGTTACAACTTCATTCTCGTCAACGCCTAATTTGTCTACGATAATCGCTTTTACTCTTGATGCAATGTCTGACATAATCTTTAATTTTAAAATTTAAATTGTTGGCAAAAATAAAAAACTTTATTTTAAAACCACCTTTTTAGTTAATAAATAATGGTGACGAAATTATAAAAATTATTTTAAATCGACTCATTTTATGTTATTTATTCTTCTTTTTTTGATTTCAGATAATGTATTTTTGCACAATAGAAAGTATCTAAAATGAAAAAAATAATACTCTTTGCTTCGGGCTCCGGAACCAATGCTGAAAAAATTATTAAGCACTGTCAAGAAAAAAATTTGATTGAGGTGGTTCGGGTTTACACAAATAATCCGACGGCTAAAGTTATTGAACGCGCAAATAACTTGAATGTTCCTTCAGTAGTTTTTTCGAGAACTGAATTAAATGAAGGTCAAATTTTAGATAAAATCATAAAAGACGCCCCTGATTTAATTGTTTTGGCTGGGTTTTTATGGAAATTTCCTGAATCGATAATTAAGGTATTTCCTAATAAAATAATAAACATTCATCCTGCATTATTGCCAAAATACGGAGGCAAAGGAATGTACGGAATGCATGTGCACCAAGCAGTTTTAGAAAATAAAGAAAAAGAAACCGGAATCACTATTCATTATGTAAATGAAAATTATGATGAAGGAGCTATTATTATTCAAGAATCTATTAATATAGAAGATTGTAAATCTGCCGAAGAGATAGCCGAAAAAATACATGTTTTGGAGCATCACTATTTTCCAGAAACAATAGAACGATTGTTAGTGAATTAAAATTTCAAAATCCAAGCTATCTAACTATCCAAAAAGTCTAATAATCTAACTTGTTCAAATGAACCACCAAGTACATATTTATACCGACGGAGCTGCAAAGGGAAATCCTGGCAACGGGGGTTATGGTGTGGTTATGGAATTAGTAGGGACTTCCCATAAAAAAGAATTTTACGAAGGCTTTAGACTCACTACTAATAATAGAATGGAATTATTAGCGGTAATCGTGGGATTAGAAAAATTAAAAACACCCAACATGAAGGTGTTGATTGTATCCGATTCTAAATATGTTGTTGATTCTGTCGAAAAAAAATGGGTCTTAGGATGGGAAAAGAAAGGTTTTGCTAATCGAAAAAATGCCGATTTGTGGACCCGATTTTTAAAAGTTTACCGCAAACACCAAGTTGATTTTAAATGGATTAAAGGCCATAATAACCACCCACAAAATGAACGTTGTGACGAACTTGCGGTTTATGCTTCTGGTTTAAAAGACTTGTCGGTAGATGTTTTTTATGAAAAAGAAGAAGAAAAACTTCAGTAGCCTTATTTATTATTAAGCTTCAATAAGTCGTTATACTCTTCCAATAAACGCAGGTATTTGTTTTTCCAATACTCCTCAGAATGTTTCTCCGTTTGACCACTAAAAGAGGGCTCAATAACATCAATAAAAGAAGGTCTTATTTCTTTAATCTCCAGACTAAAATTATAGTGAATTATTTTTTCTAGCTGTAAAACTACATCCAAAGATACACTAGGATTTTCAAACATGAGATATACCCATCTTCTACTTTTACCCAATCTTTTAGCTAATTCAGTTATTGAAAATCCACTTTTGTAAACTGCTCTTTTAATTATTTCTCCTCGATGTTGCATTTTACAAATATTTAGTAATTTCTGAGAAACATATTGCATTATAAATACACAATACCGAGCAATTAAGATTGAAATTTGTGTATAAGTGTGAAGTACTAATAAAGATAATGAATAATAACCTATTCAATGTTGTTTATTCTCTTTATTTATAGAATTAAATTAAAAGTTGTTTTAGAAATTAACTTTTATTCTTTAAACTTTTAAACTTCTAAACTAAAACCTATCTTTGTAACTTTAATTTTTAAAACCCCATGAACAAACTATTAATAGTAGGAACCGTTGCTTTTGATGCGATTGAAACACCATTTGGTAAAACAGATAAAATACTAGGTGGAGCCGCAACCTACATAGGATTGTCTGCGTCACATTTTAATGTAAAATCGGCAATTGTATCGGTTGTTGGAGAAGATTTCCCACAAAGCCATTTGGATTTATTGACCTCTAGAAACATTGATATTTCGGGAATCGAAATTGTAAAAGGAGGGAAAACTTTCTTTTGGAGTGGTAAATACCATAACGATTTAAATTCTAGAGACACTTTAATTACTGAACTTAATGTTCTAGCTGATTTTAACCCAATTGTGCCGAATGATTTTAAGGATGCCGATGTAGTGATGTTGGGTAATTTACATCCGTTAGTTCAAACCGGAGTATTAAATCAAATGACTTCTACTCCGAAATTGGTTGTTTTAGATACAATGAATTTTTGGATGGATTGTGCGCTACCAGAATTACTAGATGTAATTAAACGCGTAGATGTAATTACCATAAATGATGAAGAAGCGCGTCAACTTTCGGGCGAATATTCTTTAGTTAAAGCAGCCGCGAAGATTCATACAATGGGACCGAAATATGTAGTGATCAAGAAAGGCGAGCACGGTGCTTTATTATTCCATAATAAAGAAGTATTCTTTGCTCCAGCATTACCATTAGAAGAAGTATTTGATCCAACAGGAGCAGGAGATACTTTGGCAGGTGGATTTTCGGGATATATTGCGCAAAGCGAAAACATTTCATTCAGTAATATGAAAAACGCAATTATTCAAGGATCAAACCTAGCGTCTTTTTGCGTAGAAAAATTTGGAACCGAAAGAATGGAATCACTTCAAAAATCGGAAGTTCAAGAAAGATTAAAACAATTTAAATCTTTAACGCAATTTGATATAGAATTATAATAAATTTATGCCTCGAAATTTCGGGGCATTTTTTATTACTAAATTTGCATTATAATAAACAACACAACACCTGAGCCGCTTACTATCACTTGTAGGTGATCAGAATTAAACTACAAATACAATGAGTGACGCAATTAAACACGAATGTGGTATTGCCCTTTTAAGATTAAAAAAACCGTTAGAATTCTATAAAGAAAAATACGGTTCTGCTTTCTACGGAATACAGAAAATGTATCTCCTAATGGAAAAACAACACAACCGAGGTCAAGATGGTGCTGGGTTTGCTTCCATAAAACTCGATGTTCAACCCGGTGAACGATATATCAGTAGAGTTCGATCTAATGATGCGCAACCCATTCAAGATGTTTATGCTCAAATAAATGATCGAATAAATTCTGAGATGGCTTCACATCCAGAATATGCAGACAATGTAGCTCTTCAAAAAGCCAATTTACCTTACATAGGAGAGTTGTTTCTTGGTCATGTTCGTTACGGTACGTTTGGAAAAAATAATATAGAAAGCGTTCACCCTTTTTTACGACAAAACAATTGGATGCACCGGAATCTTATTGTAGCCGGAAATTTCAACATGACGAATGTTAAAGAGCTTTTTAATAGCTTAGTTGAATTAGGGCAACATCCTAAAGAAATGGCTGATACGGTTACGGTGATGGAGAAAATAGGACACTTTTTAGATGAAGAAGTTACCGATTTATATTTAGAATGTAAAAACAACGGCTTAACAAAAAGAGAAGCTTCTCCAGTAATTGCAGAGAAATTAGATATTGCCAAAATATTAAAACGTGCATCACGAGGATGGGATGGCGGCTATGCAATGGCCGGTTTACTGGGTCATGGCGACGCTTTTGTATTAAGAGATCCAGCCGGAATACGTCCTGCTTATTTTCATGAAGACGATGAAGTAGTGGTTGTAGCTTCAGAAAGAGCGGTAATTCAAACGGTTTTTAATGTTTCCTTTGAAGATGTAGTTGAGTTGGAGCCAGGAAGTGCATTAATCATTAAAAAAGATAACACTGTTTCTGTTAAAGAAATAAATACACCTACAATAAAAAAAGCGTGTTCTTTTGAACGCATTTATTTTTCAAGAGGAAGTGACGCAGAAATTTATCAAGAAAGAAAAAATTTAGGTAAATTGATTCTTCCAGATGTATTGGAGGCTATTGATGATGATACCGACAACACGGTTTTTTCTTATATTCCAAACACTGCCGAAACTTCTTTTTATGGAATGGTAGAGGCGGCTAATGATTTTTTAAACCAAAGAAAAAATCAGTTTATTTTAAATAATAGAAAAACACTTACAAAAGAAGGTTTAGAAGAAATTTTGTCGGTTAAAATTAGAACCGAAAAAGTAGCTATAAAAGATGCTAAATTAAGAACTTTCATTACCGAAGACAGCAGCCGTGATGATCTAGTTGCACACGTATATGATGTTACTTATGGGGTGATTAAGCCAACAGATAATTTGGTAATTATTGACGATAGTATTGTGAGAGGAACTACTTTAAAAATGAGTATCCTTAAAATGATGGATCGATTACAACCTAAAAGAATTGTAGTGGTTTCTTCTGCTCCGCAAATAAGATATCCTGATTGTTATGGTATTGATATGGCAAAATTGGAAGGATTAATTGCCTTTCAAGCTGCTTTGGCTTTGCTAAAAGAACGAAATTTATATCATATTGTGGATGAGGTGTATGCTAAATGCAAAGAGCAAGAAAACTTACCTGATTCAGAAGTTGTAAATTATGTTACCAAAATTTACGAGCCATTCACCGATAGGGAATTGTCCGATAAAATAGCACAACTACTCACTATAGAAACGATTAAAGCTGAGGTTAAAATCATTTTCCAAAGTATTGATAAATTGCATGAAGCATGTCCTAAAAACCTAGGAGATTGGTACTTTACAGGAGATTATCCAACTCCAGGAGGAAATCGTGTAGTTGGTCGAGCTTTTATGAATTTTTACGAAGGAAAAAACGACAGAGCATATTAAAATCTACAATAAAGTGCATTTCAACGACTTTTACTGTCGTTGAACAATTTTATTTTGACAACAAATCCAGGTGGGCTTATATTTGTACCACCATGAGATTAGTAGGTTAAGTTTATGGTAGATTTGGGGCAAAAAGGGGGAAAGCAATTTCCCCCTTTTTATTTAATATAAGCGCTGTTTTGTTTTTAAAATTGGATCTTCTAATGTCGATTTTATTTTTACCACTTCATCGGAGTTGTCATTTGGAATGGTCATTGAAAGCACATAATGTTTGATTTTCCAGGTATTGTTTGTTTTAACAACTACACCCGATCCTCTACAAATTTTCATTTGTGTATCTAGTAATTCGTCAAACCAAGCCATTTTTTTGTCTGCCGAAAAATAAATATGTCTTTCTATTGGTGTGAAATTCCATGCCTTCCCTTTATCAAAGTAGGGTTTAGCAAATGCTTCAAATTGTGTTTTGTTCCAATTTTCGGTGGCATCGGTGCCAATAAAAATACCATCCTCAGACAAAGCCGAGAAATAATCTTTAAAATTTGCTGCCGCTGCCGCTTTATGCCAATTGTTTAATAAGGTGTCGATTTCAGCATTCACTTGACTATAAACTGGGATAATAGCAAGGAATAAAATTGAGATAAGGAATTTCTTCATAGTGGAATTATTTTTGAGTTAATAGGTTAAAACAAAAATAAACCAAATATTTAGATAAATCTAAAACTTCTCACCATGTTGGGATTGATCTAACCCTATTTCTTCAGATTCTTCGGTAACACGAAGCGGAATCATAAAGTTGGTAACTTTAAAAAGTAAATATGCTCCTCCAAAAGTAAAAGTAGATACTAATAAAAGCGCCAACATGTGGTGCCCAAATACTGCTATTCCACCATGAAGTAAACTAGCATTTTCGCCTTCGGCAAATATTGCAGTTAGAATCATACCCATTATTCCACCAATTCCATGGCAGGCAAATACATCTAAAGTGTCATCAATTTGTTTTAATTTTTTCCAATTAACCATAAAATTAGAAATAATAGCGCCAATAAATCCAAAAAAGATACTTTGAGGTATTGAAATGTATCCGGCCGCTGGGGTTATCACAACCAATCCTACTACAGCGCCAATACAAGCACCAAGAGCAGAAACTTTTCTTCCGTTTAATCGGTCTAAAAACACCCAAGTCATCATGGCTGCTGCCGATGCAATTGTGGTAGTTGCAAAAGCCATTGCTGCGGTAGCATTTGCAGCTAATGCAGACCCCGCATTGAAGCCAAACCAACCAAACCAAAGTAAGCCAGTTCCTAATAGAACAAACGGAATATTAGTTGGGATGTGTTCGCTTTTCTTACGCTTACCAAGTACTAATACTCCAGCAAGAGCTGCAAAACCAGCGCTCATGTGAACTACAGTTCCTCCAGCAAAATCTTTTACACCGAAATAGCCACCCAATAGGCCGTGAGGATGCCATATCATGTGGCATAACGGTGCATAAATTATTAAGGTAAACAAACAAATAAATAATAAAAAGGAGATAAATCGGATGCGTTCTGCAAGAGCCCCCGTAATAATTGCAGGGGTTATCACTGCAAACTTCATTTGAAATAAAGCAAACAATATAAACGGAATCGTTGGTGCTAAATTTTTATTTGGCATAACTTCCACTTGATCAAAAAAAGTAAAATCGAATGGGTTGCCAATAACTCCATAATAAACATGGTCAATTGTAAATCCTATTGGCGCACCAAAAGATAAACTAAATCCTATTGTAACCCACAATAAGCTTACCACTCCTAGGCAAATAAAACTCTTGAGCATGGTAGAAATTACATTTTTCTTCCCTACCATACCGCCATAAAAAAAGGAAAGTCCAGGGGTCATTAATAAAACCAGGCAGGAAGCGGTAAGCAGCCAAGCCACATCAGCAAAATTGATGTTTTTTGTTGGAAGAAATTCGGCACCTGCATTTTGATGAGGCCAAAATAATCCTAAAATGGCAACTACAGTAATAATTACAAAAGCAGATATCCAACGTTTTTCTAGTTTCATATAAAAAATAAAATTACCCCTAAAAATATAGGGCAAAATTATAAAAACAAATAAAATATTTGAATATTTATATGGTAAAAATAGGGGGTATGGTATATTTTTATGAAAGTTATAAGATATCTCTGTTTATTTTAGATAATAAATAATTTACTTAACTAAAATCAAGTTATTTTAAAAATAAGAAAATAAATATACTTATAATGATGATTCTCTTTCAATTACCGTTGTGGTAAGTTCAATAGTTTTAGGAGAGAACGGAATTAGTTCTTTATTTGCATTCATTTCTTCTAATAATAATTTAAAAGATTGAACACCCATTTCAAAGCTAGGTTGGTCTACGGTACTCAGTTTAGGAGTAATTACCTGAGACATAAACCAATTGCTAAATCCTATTATTTTAATTTTTTCGGGTACTTTGATATTGATTTCATTCAGATGGGCTAATACACCAACTGCAACCAAATCGGTTATTACAAAAATCCCATCCACATCGGGATGCTCTTTAATTATTTGCTCTGCAAATTCTTTTCCTTCATCAAAAGTTACGTTTTTACAAGTGTAAACTAATTTTGGGTCGAAAGGAATATTGTTTTTTTCTAAAGCTTTTTTATAACCTAAAAATCGATCAATTGCATTTTGTGGATTTACTGGACCACGAATATGTGCAATTTTTTTACACCCTTTATTAATTAAGTGTTCTGTTGCTTCAAATGCCGCTTTTTGATCGTTAATGATCACTTTTGAACTCGGAATTAACTTTGCAATTTTATCAAATTGAACTAACGGAATTTCTCTTCTTATTATTTCTTTCAAATGCAAATCATCATTTGATTCGTTTGAAAGCGAAAGAATAATACCGTCTACTCTTTTATTAATTAGTAATTCAACTTGCTTTTTTTCTAAATCAATAGATTCATTCGACTGAAGAATAATTACCAAATAACCATTTTTTTCTGCCTCGGCGATGATTCCGTTTACCACGCTTGAGAAAAAATGATGGACTACTTCAGGAATAATTAGTCCTATGGTTTTTGATTCTTTCATTCGAAGATTAACTGCAAATGAATTGGGAGTGTATTGTAAATTGTGAGCAAGATCCAAAACAGATTGTTTAGTTTTCTCGCTTACATCGGGGTAATTTTTTAATGCTTTAGAGACAGTAGTTATTGAAATCCCTAAAGTTTCCGCTATTTGTTTTAAAGTTGTCTCTTTCATTTAACAAATATGATAATAAAAAATTAATTTTCAAATATCGAAAACGTTTTCGGCAATTTCGAAAACGTTTTCGATGCATATTTCCTAATTTTATGTTAACAGAAAATATAATTTCGAATTATTAATCAACTTTTTTTATTAATCAAACAAAAATCAAAAATGAAAAAAATTACTAATTTTTTGAAAAAGATGATGTTTTTAGTAGCTCTTTTGCTAACTAATTTCACATTTTCACAAATTGATAACGAAAAGAAACAAGACTCTATTAAAGGTGATAAACTAGAAGATGTCGTAGTTACTGGTGTTATTAATCCAAAAACTAAATTACAATCTAGTGTTTCAATCACTTCATTAGATGTAAAACAAATTGAGCAATCAGCTCCTAGATCAACCGCTGAGATTTTTAGAACTATTCCAGGTATTCGCTCTGAATCTTCTGGTGGAGAAGGAAACTCAAACATTGCTGTACGTGGTGTGCCAATTTCGTCTGGTGGATCTAAGTATTTACAAATTCAAGAAGATGGTCTTCCTGTATTATTATTTGGTGATATTGCATTTGCAACTGCCGATATTTTCACAAGATTTGATGGAAATGTTGCTAAAGTAGAGGCAATCCGTGGAGGTTCTGCTTCAGTATTAGCAACTAACTCTCCTGGAGGTATCATCAACTTTATCAGCAAAACAGGTAAAACTGAAGGAGGTCGTATCGTTACTGGATTTGGATTGGATTACAACAATTTCAGAACTGATTTTGACTACGGAACTAAAATTGGGGATGGTTTATACTTTCATACAGGAGGTTTCTACAGAACTGGTGAAGGTGTAAGAAGAACAGGATTTACTTCTAATAATGGAGGTCAATTTAAATTTAACATTACTAAAGAATTTTCTAATGGTTCTGTAACTGTTTACACTAAATTCTTAAATGATAGAGCTGCGGCTTACATGCCAATGCCACTTAAAGTTACAGGAACTAATGCAAACCCATCTTGGGGAAGTATTGATGGTTTTGATGCTACTCACGGAGCATTACAATCGGTTTACTTAAACCACAATGTAGGTTTAGGTCCTGATGGTGAATTAAGAAGAGCTGCTGTTGCTGATGGGATGCACCCAGTTTCTAAATCTATTGGGGTAAGTGCAAACTTTACTTTAGATAACGGATGGAAAATTTCTGAAAACGGAAGATACTCATCTAACAATGGTGGATTCATTTCTCCATTCCCAGCTGAAGTAGGTTCTGCAGCTTCAATTGCAGCTTCTTTTGGTGCAGGTTCTACTTTAACTTATGCTAACAGCGGAACACCATTTAATACGGCTAACGGATTAGTTTCAAGAATCCACATGTTTGATACACAATTAAACAACTTTGATAACTTTATGAATGATTTAAAAGTATCTAAAAAGTTTGATAATGTTGACGTAACTGTTGGATACTTCAAATCTCTTCAAAATATTTCTATGTCTTGGTTGTGGAATTCTTATTTACAAGAAGTATCGGATAACAATCCTAGATTAATCAACGTAACTAACGGAAGTGGTACTTTACTTTCTGAAAATGGTTTATATGCTTACGGAACTCCAGCTTGGGGTAACTTAGCAAGAAACTATGATACGCAATATAATGTTTCTGCTCCTTATGCAAACGTAAACTTTACAGCTACTGATAAACTTACTATTGAAGCAGGTTTACGTTATGATATGGGTAAAGTAACCGGATCTTTCGCTGGTGGTGCTTCTAGACCATTTGATGTAAATAATAATGGAACTATTTCTCCAGCTGAGCAAAATGTATTCGCTGTAAATACAGCTAATTCTACTGCAGTAAACTACGATTATAAATATACTTCTTACTCTGTAGGAGCTAACTATTTATTATCTTCAAACCAATCTATTTTTGCTAGAGTTAGTAAAGGTGCTTCTGCTAAAGCAGACAGAATCTTATTCTCTGGATTAAACTACATGGATGGAAGCAAAATCAACGCTTTGGATTTCTTAACTCAATCTGAAGTTGGTTACAAACAAAAATTCTCTAAAGGATATTTTTATGCTACTGCTTTCCAAGCACAAACAGATGAGCAAGGAGGATTTGAGGCTACTACTCAAACAATTATTCAAAACAACTATAAATCTTATGGTTTAGAGTTAGAATCTTCTTACAATGTAAATAATAAATTTAATGTTAGAGGTGCATTAACCTACACTAAAGCAGAAATTACTTCTGGAAGCAATGTTGGTAATGAGCCAAGAAGACAACCAAAATTCATGTATAATTTAATTCCATCTTACAAATTTGGAAAAAATAATGATGCAATTGGGTTCAGTTTTATTGGACAATCTAAAGCATTTGCACAAGACGAAAACAAGTTAGTTATGAATGGATTTATGATTGTTAACTCTTTCATTGATTTCACATTAACTAAAGGATTGTCTTTAAATTTATCTGGAAACAACTTACTAAACACTTTAGCAATCACAGAATCTGAAGAGGGAAGTATTACAGATAATCAAGTAAATTATGTTAGAGCTAGACCAATGCCAGGAAGATCTATTTCTATGGCGATTACGTATAGATTCTAAAAAAATTCATGTTAATTTTTGTTAATGAACAATTCCTGTGCTTAAATTAGCTCAGGAATTGTTTTTTAAATTTTAATCTTTAAACCAATGTATTTTAAAAAACCCGCATTAACTTTTTGGCAAATCATCAACATGAACGTTGGGTTTCTTGGTATACAATATAGTTTTGGTTTACAGCAAAGCGCTATAAATCCTATTTATGATTTTTTAGGTGCACACCCAGATCAAATTCCACTACTAAATTTAGCCGGACCTTTAACCGGTTTAATAATTCAGCCCTTAATAGGCGCTTTAAGCGATAAAACATGGTCGCCAAAATTCGGAGGTAGAAGAAAACCGTATTTCTTTATTGGAGCCATAATTTGCAGTTTGGCATTATTTCTATTTCCATTTAGTAGTTCTTTATGGATGGCCGCTGGTTTACTTTGGATTTTAGATGTGGGAAATAATACAGCAATGGAGCCTTATCGTGCTTTTATTGCAGATAAATTAGATGAATCCCAGCAAGCAACTGGATTTCAAGCACAAAGTTTTTTTACAGGATTCGGACAAACTTTAGCCAATGTTTCCTTATTTGTATTTCCGCTATTGTTTATTGGCACAATGGGCAAATTACCAACTTGGGTTTATGCTTCATTTTTTCTAGGATCTATTTGTTCTATTGCATCGGTTTGGTGGAGTTCACACACTACCAAAGAGATTGTTCCTACTCAAGAAGAGCTAGAAAAAATCAAGTCAGAATCTATTAGTTTGGTATCACCATTTGTTGATATTTTTAAAGCTATAAAAGAAATGCCAAAGGTAATGTGGCAGTTGGCATTGGTATATTTATTTCAATGGTATGCCTTGTTTTGTTATTGGCAAAACTCTTCTAAAAGTATCGCGCTTTCGGTTTGGAATACCACTCCCGAAAAAGACATGAAATTGTATGGAGAAGCGGTAAGTTGGACCGGGTTAGTTAACGGCTGGTACAATATAGTTACCTTTTTATGCGCCTTTAGTTTGGTTTATTTTGCAAAAAAATATTCCGCCAAAAAAGTACATTTTGGATGCTTAGTATTGGCAGCAATTGGATTTTTAGTATTCCCACACATTCAAAATAAATATTTGTTATTCCCTGCCATTACTGGATTCGGGATAGGATGGGCCAGTATGATGGGAATCCCTTATTTAATGATTGTAAATGCAATTCCTAAAGAACGCTACGGAGTTTACATGGGAATAATCAACATGATGATTGTGATTCCGATGTTCATTCAAACGATTACCTTCGGATTCATTTTAAAACACTTTTTAAATAACGATCCGCGAATGGCAATTACCTTTGCAGGAGTATTATTACTCTTGAGTGCTATTTGTACTTTATTTATTAAAACAAAAAAATCAGCAAAAAGTGAATAATTTAGCCTATGATAATGCCGTTGCATTATTGCACAAAGTTTCTACTGCTAATGGCTTTTTAGCCAGTGCAGAAAACACGTCCAATTATAAACGAGTTTGGGCGCGTGATGGAGTGATTTGTGGTTTGGCCGCTTTAGCATCTGGAGACGAAAAATTAATTGCTACTTTTAAAAATACCCTACAAACTCTAGCAGATCACCAACATAAAATTGGAACGATTCCTTCTAACGTTTGTTTTCTAGAAGAAAAATCAGAAATTAGTTATGGAGGTTTAGCCGGCAGAGTAGATGCAGTAACTTGGTTTATCATTGGTGTTTGTCAATACAGTTATTATACGAATGATAGCGCATTTCTTGAAAAAAATAAAAGTGCAATTGAAAAATGTTTGGGTCTTTTAGACGCTTGGGAATTCAATAATAAACACCTTTTATATGTTCCCCTTTCAGGAAATTGGGCAGACGAATACATAACCGATGGCTATGTTTTATACGACCAATTATTGCGAATTTGGGCACTTAAAAGTTACAATCATTTTGTGAAAGATGCAGCTATTTCTAAAAAGATAGCCAACATTCAAAAACAAGTTGAGGTTAATTTTCAGCCCAATACAACGGGTGAAAAATACCACGAGGGAGCTTATAATGCGGTTGAATTTAAAGGGTACATGCCTTGTTCATTTTCACCTTCGGGATATAAAACTAATTTTGATGCTTTCGCAAATTCATTAGCATTGCTATTAAATATAGGAACCGAAGCGATGCAAAATAGTATTGTTTCGTATGCTTCAAATTTAGCTTCAGAAACTAAACTAGGATTGGTGCCTGCCTTTTGGCCACCTATTTTTGAAACTGATGAATATTGGAGCCTTTTGCATAAAAATTGCAAATATGAATTTAGAAATTTTCCATACGAATTCCATAATGCAGGAAGCTGGCCTATGGTAAATGGATTTCTTGGCTTGGCGTTACTTTCAAAATCTGAAAAAGAAAAAGCAGCTCTAATTTTGGATAAAATTCAACAAGCCAATGCTAAAGGAAATTATTTCTATTATGAAAATTTCAACACCAATACCGAAGCTCCTAACGGAGTTTCCTATTGTGCTTGGAGTGCAGCCGCCGAAGTGCTGCTGCAACAAAGTATACATACCAATTTTAAACTAGTACTATAATTTTGAATAAATCAATTGACATAATTTGTATTGGAGAGGTACTTATTGATTTTATTGGTCACGAAGTAAATGCCTCTATTAATAAAACTAAAGATTACCACCGTTTTCTTGGAGGATCGCCTACAAATGTAGCAGTGAATGCTTCTCGATTGGGTTTAAATTCGGTGTTGGTAGCATCATGTGGGCAAGACGGATTGGGAGATTATATTATTCGAAAATTAAATTCGAATAAAGTAGCGACCTCCCAAATTAGAAAATCGGATACTTTACCAACTTCTGTTATTTTTGTTTCTAAATCAACAGAAACACCCGATTTTATTCCGTATAGACAAGCTGATTGTGAAATTTATGAAGAACAATTGCCTGATGCAATCCTTGCCGACGTTAAAATATTTCACACCACTTGCTTTGCATTAAGTAAAAATCCTGCCCGAACTACAATTTTAAGCAGAGCTAAAAAAGCTAAAGAATTGGGCTTGCGATTGAGTATTGATATTAATTTTTCGGAGCGTATTTGGCCAAATAGAGAAGAGGCAAAACAAGTTCTTAAAGAATATTTATCCTATAACCCTTTAGTAAAACTGAGCGAAGATGATTGCCTTCGTTTATTTGCAGAAGTAAAAACGGAAGAGTTTATTTTTGAATATTTCCATGCATTGGGGGCAAATACTATTTGCCTTACCAAAGGAAAAAATGGAGTGGTTGTATCAGATACAAAAGAAGGATTACTGTATCAAGAAGCAATTCCGCTTGACGAAATAAAAGACACCACAGGCGCAGGAGATGCATTTTGGACCGGTTTCTTGTACGCGCAATTGCATGAATACGATTTAACAACAAGTATTACGATTGCTCAAAAATTAGCCGCTATCAAGCTTCAAAATATTGGTAAATTACCAGATAATTTAGAAATATTGGAGTTAATTCAATAACAGCAAGATATAAAAAAGGGCAAATTGTATTTGCCCTTTTTTTATACAATCAAAAGTTACTGCTTACCAAAAAATAGTATATAAAGCGGCAATTATTGACACTACAACTAGCATTCCAACTGTAAAACTTGGCGACATTTTAAACATAGAACGATCTATATCTAATCCATTTGCTGGAACACCTTTTCTAGTTTCGAAAATACTAATGAAGTACATTCCAATAACACAAATTAAGAAAACAAATCCCATTCGGTCAATAAAAGGCATCTCATAAATTCCTTCTCCATTTTTTACAGAAAATCCTACAGAACTTAAAAAGGATAGATCAACAATTGCTGGGATAAATTTGAATAAAATTGAAAGCAAGAATCCTCCAATTGTTGCAAATAATGCCGCATTGGAAGTTGTTTTTTTCCAAAAGAATCCCATAATAAACATAGCAAAAACCCCAGGACTAACAAACCCAGAATATTCTTGAATGTATTGAAAACCTCCTTTTTTATCAATTCCTAAAAACGGAGCTACAATAATAGCAATCACCATAGCGGCTACAATGGTTAGTTTTCCAATTTTAACCAATTGTTTCTCATCGGCATTAACATTCAATTGGGTTTTATAAATGTCTAGCGAAAATATAGTTGCTATACTATTGGCTTTTCCGGCGAGTGAGGCTACAATTGCTGCGGTTAAAGCGGCAAATGAAAGCCCTTTCAATCCAACCGGAAGCAAGTTCAATAAGATTGGGTAGGCTTTATCTGGATTCACACTTCCATTTTGAAGCATTTCGGTGTGAAAATGTCCGTTTTGATATAAAACATAAGCGGCAATTCCGGGTAATACTACAATAATTGGCATTAATAATTTTAAGAAAGCGGCAAACAAAATTCCGCTACGAGCTGTTTTAATATCGGCACCGAGTGCGCGTTGGGTAATGTATTGGTTGCATCCCCAATAATTCAAATTGATGATTAACATTCCGCCAATTAATACCGAAAGGCCAGGAAGATTAATATAATTTGGATTTGATTTTTCAAAAATCATATGAAAGTGATCGCCCGCTTTTTGTTGCATTAGGCTAAATCCATTTAAAACGCCTTCCGAACCAAATTCAGTTGCAACTAAATTTAAAGCTAAATAAGTGGTGATCAAGCCTCCTAAAATCAGGAAAAACACCTGAATCACATCGGTATAACCAATTACTTTCATACCTCCTAAGGTGATCATAACCGCAAAAAAGGCCAAGAAAACCATACAGAATGTAAAATTCAAACCAGAAATACTACTGATGGCTAAAGCCCCTAAATATAAAATGGATGTCAGATTTACCAATACATACAGCAACAACCAAAAAACAGCCATAATCATGGCAACATTGCTATTATACCTTTTAGTTAGGTATTGCGGCATGGTAAAAATCTTATTTTTTAAATACACTGGCATGAAGAAAATGGCAACAATAATCAGTGTGGCTGCGGCCATCCATTCATAAGTTGCAATTGCCAATCCCATTGTGAAACCGCTACCGCTCATTCCAATAAATTGCTCGGCACTAATGTTACTTGCTATTAAAGAAGCCCCAATGGCCCACCATGTTAGTGATCCTTCTGCTAGAAAATAATCGGTGCTGCTGGTGCTGTCTTTCTTTTTCTTATTGTAAATCCAAAATCCATATCCTACAATAATTGCAAAATACAGGAAGAAAACAAGGTAGTCTTTGGTTGCTAGGGTCTGCATGGTTTAGTTGGTTTTTAATTTATAATGTATAGTTGGTAGGTCTCTTAATATTTTGGCACTTTTTTCGGGAGAAATATCGCGTTGCGCTTCACCAAGCATTTCATACCCCACCATGAATTTTTTTACGGTTGCACTTCGCAACAAAGGAGGGTAAAAATGCATGTGTAAATGCCATTCTGGATGCGAAATTCTATCGGTTGGTGCCTGATGAATTCCCGAAGAATAAGGAAACGAGGTTTCAAAAAGATTGTCGTATTTTGTTGTAATTCCTTTTATTATTTCTGCAAATGAGGTCGTTTCTTCTTTATTCATTGCAATGATATTTCCAAAATGTCTTTTGCTGATTACCATGGTTTCGTAGGGCCATGTTGCCCAAAACGGAACTAAAATTACAAAATGTTCGTTTTCTAAAACGATGCGCTCTTGTGATTTTAATTCTGCTTCGAGGTAATCTTTTAACAAACTAGTTTTGTTTTTTTCAAAGTAAGATCGAAGGTTTTTTTGAGTTTTTTCTACCTGTGTAGGAATGGAAGATTGCGCCCAAATTTGTCCGTGTGGATGTGGATTACTACAACCCATAACACTTCCTTTATTTTCAAAAATCTGAACGTAATTAATAAAATCCTGACTTCCTAAAACTATATATTGTTCTTTCCAGGTGTTAACTACCTTTTCAATTTCGGAAACTTCCATTTCGGGCAAAGTGAGGTTGTGTTTTGGAGAAAAACAAATTACTTTATTGATGCCTCTTTCTGGTTTTAATTGAAATAACGAATTGGAATTATTCTCAAATGAAACTTCCTCTTTTAATAAGGCCGAAAAATCATTTTCAAATACATAACAATCCGTATAATTTTCATTTTTCACTCCATTGGAACGTACATTTCCTGCACATAAATAGCAGTTTTCATCATACTCTGGTCGGTTATCCTCGGCCACTTTTTCATTTTGCCCTTGCCAAGGTCGTTTGGCACGATGGGGCGAAACCAAAATCCATTCGTCTAACAACGGATTGTAGCGGCGGTGCGGATGCTCATTTGGATGAAACTCTTGCATAATTTATTTTTTATATTCCGTTGTTCCTTTTGAAACTTTTACTTTATAAGCTTTTAATTCAATGCCAAATACAGTTTTATATTGCTTAGCAATTTTCTCGATAAGATCATTTTCAGATCCTTTTTCTACCAAGTTAATGGAGCACCCTCCAAATCCGCCACCCATCATTCGGGAACCTAAAACAGTTTTTTCATTTTGAACAGCATTAACCATAAAGTCGATTTCGTCACAACTCACTTCATATTCTTGAGACAACCCGAGGTGCGTTTCCGACATTAATTGTCCCAATTGAACAAAATTAGAATTTTCTAAAGCCGCAACTGCATCTTGAACGCGTTGAATTTCTTTCACCACAAAATTGCAGCGTTTATAAAGTAAATCTCCTAAAGTTTCTTTTAAATCCGACAGCATCTTTTCGTTGCAATCTCTAAAAGTAGCCACTTCTGGGAATTTTTCTTTAATAATTTCTAATCCTTGCTCCACTTCATTTCTTCGGTCGTTATATCCAGAAGTTAAAAGCGTATGTTTCACATTGCTGTCTAATAATAACAAGGAATAATTGTTAAAATCTGCTTTGTGATATTCATATTCTAAACTAGTGCAATCTAATTTAATTACTTTATTTTTTTTACCAAAAACCGAAGCAAATTGGTCCATTATTCCGCAATTTACTCCTACAAAAGTATGCTCTGATTTTTGTCCGATTAGCGCAATTTCTTTTTTTGATAAATGTAAATCAAAAATTTTATTCAAGGCATAACCAATTCCACATTCTAAAGCGGCAGAAGAAGAAAGCCCGGCTCCCATAGGGATATTGCTGCTAAAAACCACATTGAATCCTTTTAAATCTGCCCCTTTTTCCTTCAATTGATGCACCACGCCCAAAATATAATTTACCCACATTATATTTACGGGTTTTATTTCGTCGTTTAAGTCAAAACGGTAGGTTTCATTCAAATCTTTTGCAATTAAAACACATTCCGAATTGTGATTCTGAGATACTGCAAAACAGATGTATTTATTGATGGCTGCAGGTAATACAAAACCATCGTTGTAATCTACATGCTCCCCAATAATGTTGATTCTCCCCGGAGAAAGAGAAATATGTTCGGGACTATTTTGAAAGTTGTTTTCAAAATGTGCTGTTGTAGATTGGATTAATTTTTTCTTCATGCTGTTATTTATTTTGCTAATATCCACATGTAGCCTGATCGTAAACCCTCTGATTTGGCTTCCAAAATAATTTTGCCAGGTGTTTTTCCTGCTTGAATAATAACTTGGCATTTTCCATTAAAGGCACTTCGTTGCCACTTTCCATCCTCGCATTTATCTGGCTCATGCGAACTTGGATCTCCATTTCCAACGCCAATTATTTTAGCATCTCCAGAAAGCGTGAATTGTATCTTATTGCTAGCATCCGGCACTTCTTTATTTTCACTGTCAAGGAAAGAAACATTAACCACAGTTCCATCTTTTCCATCTGCTTTAACTTCTTCTTTATCGGGCGAAAGCACAATCTGTTCTGCTTGCTTTGTAGTTTCTACTTTTGACATTAGTTCTTTGCCATTTTTGTGGGCAATAGCTTGTAAGGTGCCGGGTTCGTATTTCACTTCCCATTGTAAATGCCCGTTTCGCGGCATCTCTTTCTTTCCTAAACTAGTTCCGTTTAAAAACAACTCCACATCATCTGCGTTTGAGTTTACCCAAACATCTATAGGTTGTCCAATTTTATTCGGCCAATTCCAATGTGGAGAAATATGTAGCACCTCTTCATTGGTCCACCAACTTTGATAGTAGTAATATATATTTTTTGGGAAACCGCACACATCCATGATGCCAAAATGCGAATTGATATTTGGCCATTTGAAAGGTGTAGGTTCGCCTCGGTAATCAAATCCGGTCCAAACAAATCCACCCAACCAATAGTTGTTTTCGGCAGCTGGTTTCCACCAGGTTTCGGCTTTACTTGCCCACCAAGGCGCGGTAATATCTTGATCGGGGACATAGGCTCGAATACTGTCCTTTTCATAAATTCCTCTTGTTGTTACCGTGCTCCCCATTTCGGTTCCAAGAAGAGGTTGGTTGGGATGAGCTTTATGGTAATCGGCAACGGCATATTCTCTGTAATTGAATCCACGAATCGGAATTACTTCGTTTACCCCTTTATAATCATTTCCCATATCGGCGGCATAAGTGCTGGTTCGAGATGGATCTAATTCTTTTTGAATGTGTAAAAGTGATTGTGCGATTTTTTTTCCAAAATCATTGCCTTGAATGTTTTGCTCTTCATTTCCTATAGACCATAAAAATACCGAAGCATGGTTGCGATCGCGTTTGATTAAGCGTTGAAATTGATCGGTATATTCTAGGCTGCTGTTCAATAATCGTTGCTCATCTAAAACTAACATTCCTAAACTATCGCATGCTTCTAAAAGTTCTGGTGTTGGTGGATTGTGACTTGTTCGATACGCATTAGACCCCATTTTTTTAAGTAATTTAATGCGGTAGTATTGCATGAAATCTGGAAGCGCACTACCAATTCCGGCATGATCTTGATGGTTATTTGTTCCTTGAATTTTGATGTGTTTTCCATTAAGGAAAAACCCTTCATTGGAATCAAATTTTACTGTTTTTATTCCGAATTTGGTTTTCTTTTGATGCAGAATTTGGTTCCCCGATTTAATTACCGATACTACTCGATAGAGGTACGGATCTTCCAAATTCCAAAGGTGTGCATTTTTGAGAATTAAATTTTGCTGAATTAAATTTGATTTTTCACCCCCTAAAGTAATTTTTTGCTCGGGAGTTTTACCTAAAACTTTTCCATTTCTATCGGTTATGTAGGAATAAACAGCGGCAGTTGAAGCAGATAAATTTGCATTTTGCACCGAAGTTTCAATTGTAACCGTGGCGTCTTTACCCTTAACGCTAGAGTGAACATAATGTCCGTCTTCAGGGATGAATAATTTATTGGTGCAATTGAGCCAAACATGTCTGTAAATTCCGGCGCCTTCATAAAACCAACCTTCATTTTGGGTGGCATCCACACGAATTACAATTACATTTTCGGTTTCAAAATTCATGAAATTTGTGATATCGTAGGATTTTCCAATATAGCCACTAAAGTTGGTTCCTACATAAAACCCGTTTATCCAAACAGTTGCGTTTCTATAAATTCCGTCCAATTGAATTTCGAATCGTTTATCGCTTTTGGACTTGTCTACTTTAAAATGCTTTCGGTACCAACCGATACTCGTTTCTGGGAATGTATTTCCAACTGGTTTGTAACCATGGGAATCCATTTCATGAGTTTCCGATTTTACAAAAGGTAATTCTACTACCCAATCGTGTGGGATGTTTAACTTCCGCCAAGTAGAATCAATAAATTTCGGATTTACAATTGTCGTTTCATACACATTGGATTTATGTAAAATTAAGGTGTTTCCATAGCCAAAATCCTTTTCGGGATTGGAAGAATTTCCAAAATGGAATCTCCAATCGTCATCTAAACTGATTTTTTCTTGTCCGATTAATGAACTTGTATTGACTAATAAAAAGGCTATTAGTGACACTAATTTTACGGGTAATGAAGGCAATCTTTGTATCATTTTTTTAATTTTCTTTAAAAGCATTTAAAGCAGGGGATGGTTTTCCATTGGATAACCAACAATTTAATTGGTAACCGCTCCAACTTTTCTCCCCTTCAGGTTCCCAATAAATTACACCCAATCCTTTGTTGTTTGGAACATTCTTAACGGCATTAATAACTGCAGTAAGCATGTCATGTGTATTTTGAACTAAGGTGTAATCGCCTCCAACTTCAACAACCATAACTTCTTTGTTGTAGCGCGAAGCCATATCAATTAAGTTGGCCCCTAAATTTTGAATTGTAGCGGTATAATCGCTATTGATCCAAAACGGATAATAGGATAACCCAATCACATCGTATTTTACATGATTGGCAGTAGCATTATCAAAAAACCATCTGAACTTAGTGTTGTTGTTTCCTTCATCAATATGCACCACCACTTTTATTGAAGAATTTACCGCTTTGGTAGCATCATATCCTTTGTTTAGTAATTGTGCAAGCTGACTAAAATTAGACGAATTCCCATCTGGCCAAAGCATTCCACCTGGAATTTCATTCCCAATCTGCACCCATTCTGGAGTTACGCCTGCGGCATTTAATGCCGTCAAAACATCAAAAGTATGGTTGTAAACATCGTTTAGTAATTCGGGGAAAGGATGATTTACCCATGCAGCTGGTTTATTTTGCTTTGAAGGATCTGCCCAAGAATCGCTGTAATGAAAATCAATCATCACACGCATTCCCATATTTTTTGCTCGAACAGCCATGGCTACGGTTTCTTCTTTGCTACAATGACCGTTGGTTTTGTCGTTTGAAGGATTTACCCAAACGCGAAGGCGAATGGTGTTCATCCCTCTATCTTTCAATAATTGCAAACAGTTTTTTTCGGTTCCATCGGCGTCATAAAAATGATACCCTGTGGCTTCCATTTGAGGTAACCAACCTACATCGGCACCTTTTGCAAATGTTGATGGGGTTGGTTCTGTATTTTCTGAAGCCGATTGGGCATTACTACAAGAGTAAATGGAAAAGTTCAATACCACTACCAAGATTAATTTAATTGTAGTTTTCATCTGTTTTTCATTAAATATTTTCAAACTTAAAAGTTGTTTTATGACTGTAAGTAGCTCCTTTTTTTACTATTGCGTTTGGAAAATGAGCGTGATTTGGAGCATCGGGAAAATTTTGTGTTTCAAAACAAATTCCGCTTAAGGAATGGTAATCCCTATTTTCTTTTCCTTTTATTTGATTAAAACAATTGCCACCCACATAAATATGAACTCCGGGTTGGTTGGTAAAAACCGACATTTTCAAATTATTTTTTTTACTGAAAAGTAATGCGGCTGCTTCATTATTTTTTTCTAATACAAAGGTTGAATCTATAGATGTTGGGCATTTTTTTTGTTTTGAATAGTCAAATTCATGGCCTTGCAACGAAATGAAATTCCCGGTTGGAATATTTTCATTGGTTGTCTCAAGAACTTCTTTTGAATTCACCAAAAGCTCTTGATTTTCTATGGTTTCCGAATGTCCGTCTAAATTAAAATAACTATGCTGCGTTAAATTTAGTGGTGTGTCTTGATCGGATTGCGCTGTAATTTCAACATGCAATTCCATTGTATCGGTGAGGGAATAAGTTACTTGCGTAAGTACTTCTCCAGGATAATTTTCTTCACCGTTTTTACTTCGATAGGCTAAGGTAATTGAATCAGAAGATACTGAAACTACATCCCAAATAGCTTTACTGAAACCATCAAAACCACCATGTAATTGGTGCTGGTTATGGTTTTTTGTCAATGAAATAGTTTGATTATTTAATTCAAATTGGGCTTGATTTATTCTTCCGGCATAGCGTCCTACAAGCGCTCCAATGTAGGGTGCACTAGGCAATTCATACGAATTAATATAATCGGATAGTTTATCAAAACCCAATACCACATCCACTTTGCTGCTGTTTTTTAACGGCACTTTTAATGAAACCAAGGTGGCTCCATAATTTATTACTTCCAATTCCATGCCGTAATTTGAAGTTAATTTATAACACAAAACTTCTTTCCCGTTCGGATGAATTCCGAATGATTTCTCAATTAGTGGGTTGTTATTTTGTGAAATAGAATTTAAAACGGACATATTTTTAGTTTAATGCAATCAAATGTAATTAAATTATACTTTAACCCATACTAGTACCTACCAGTTTTTTTATAACTTGCCACCAGTTTATTATCGCAGTTATGAAGCTTATCTCATTCGATCCTAATTCTTCTTTGCCTAAATACAGGCAGATTGTATTGGCAATTGAAATTGCAATCGCCGAAAACCGATTGCAACGAAATGAAAAATTACCTTCGATAAACAAGGTGAGTTTGGAGTTTTCGATTTCTAGAGATACGGTTTTATTGGCATATGAGGAATTAAAAAAACGCGGAATTATTTATGCTATTTTAGGAAAGGGCTATTATGTAAAAAGCGTAGAATTTAGTTTTGAGCAACGCATTTTTTTACTTTTTGATGAGTTGAATGCTTTTAAAGAAGAGATTTATAATTCGTTTTTGAAAGCCATGGATAATAAGGCGCAGGTTGATATTTTTTTCCATCATTTTAATATGAAAATGTTTGCCAAATTGGTCAATGAAAGTAATGGAAATTATTCGAAATACATCATCATGCCAACCAATTTAGTTGGAGCTGCAGCAGTCATTAAAACCCTTCCAAAACAGGATGTTTATATTTTAGATCAAACGAATGCGGCGTTAAAAGACTACCCTTCGGTGCATCAAAATTTTGTAAAAGATTTGTATACTGCATTATCTAAAGGAAAAAAACTAATAGATAAATACCAGAAGCTATTATTGATTTATCCAGGAGATAAAGAGCCTGTTGGTATGGTTGAGGGATTCAAATTATTTTGTGATGAAAACGCAATTCCTAATGAAATCATTCCTAATTTTGAAAATCAAGAAATTGGGGAAGGCACTGTTTATATCATTCCTAATGATACCCATTTGGTACAGGTTATTGAACAATCAAAAAAGCAAAAATTAATTTTAGGAACCGACTTCGGAATCATTTCTTATAATGATATTCCACTAAAAAAAGTAGTAGAAAATGGTATTACAACCATCTCAACTAATTTTAGTGAAATGGGAACAAATCTTGCTAAAATGGTTTTGAATTCTCAAAAAAAGCAAATTGAAAATCCATCCGAATTGATTATTAGAAATTCGTTATAAAAAAAAGACTGCCTTTTGGCAGTCTTTTTTTTGGTTGTTTGGTTTATTATTTGATAAGTCCTAATTGTTTTAGAAAATCCATGTTATCCATGAAATCTCTTTCTTCTACAATTTTTCCGTTTACCATTTTAGCAATGGTGCACCCTTCAACATCAATAGTTTTTCCTGTTGCAGGAATTCCCATAAAATCCCCAGTGTGCGTTCCTTTAAACTCCCAATATTTGGTAAGTTTATCTCCAGAAGCAAAAATATCTTTTACAATAAATTGGCGGTTTGAAAATCCGGTAACGAAATTTGCATAATAGGCTTTTGATTTTGCTATTCCTTTAATTTCAGGGATTGTGTGCAATACAATATTTGGAGCATAAGCAGTGTCTAATACATCAACTTTACCTTCATTTATTACTAAATCCCAGGTTTTAGAATAGGACTTAATATTGTCTTGAGCAATTTTTTCTTTTTCGGCACTTTCATTTTTGCATCCAACAAAAAGCGCACAAGTAATTGTGATTAAGGCAAGTATTTTTTTCATAATAGGTATTTTTAGTTAAAGTTATTTTACGTCTTGATAAAATTGAGAAACGCCGTCAATTTTCATATTTAAATTAAAATAGAAAAATTCCACTAATTGTTTTTTCCAAACGGTACCGTCAGTGCTAATTCTTGTTTCCATTGAAAATACTATTACTCCAGAAGAAGGATCGGTGTCTTTAATACGCAATGGAACAATTGCAGAAATCTCCCAGTTTAATGATTTATATCCTGCAAAGTAGGCATCCCAATCTTTTGAAGTCATAACTATTTTATTTCCTTCAAAATCTGTAATATTTACTTTATCTGCAAAGAAAGATGCTGCAGCTTTTACATCCATTTTGTTATAAACAGCAGCTAATTTTTCAATTGCTTCGGTTTCTCCTCTATTAGAAAAAACGAATGTTTTTCCGTCGTTTTTACTGCCTTTTTCTAAATATTTTCCGCCGTGGTCTTGGGCATTCATTTGTGCAAACGATAACGCTAGCACCATAATAAAAAGTACTTTTTTCATGATTTGGGTTTTTTAAAGTTTATAATACTTTTACAAACATATTAAAATGAATTGGCAATAGCTAAAATTTTGAATAAGAAATCGTTACTGTTTTACAATTTCAATATGTGCTCGGTAAAGTTTTATCTTTCTTTCTTTTTCAAGGGCTTTCAATAACCTCGAAATCACCACACGCGAAGTGTTTAAATCGTATGCAATATCTTGGTGGGTGGTATTAATTTCTCGAGATCCATTAATTTTTGACTTTTCTAATAGATAGTTTAATAAACGCTCATCCATATTCATAAACGCCAAACTATCTATTGCATTGAGCATTTCTTTCAATCGATTGTTGTAGCTATTAAAGACATAATTGCGCCACGATTTGTATTTGCCCAACCACAATTCCATGTACATTACCGGAATCATTACTACCTTACCGTTGGTTTCGGCTACGGCTTTTATTTCACTTTTTGTATCACCAATACAGCATGTCATCGACATGGAGCAAGTATCTCCTTTTTCAATAAAGTAAAGCAGTAATTCGCCTTCGTCAAAATCTTCGCGTAAAATTTTTATCGCTCCCGAGAGGAGCAACGGCATTTTTAAGATTTTATCTCCAAAGTCAATAATTACATCCCCTTCAGAAAATTCTTTTATTGTAGCTACTTGTTCAATTTCATTTAAAAGCGCTTCTTCCAATAGGGATCCATAAATTTGATGTAACGATTCTCTCATGTTTATTTATTAATATTCATAAATTTTATAGCCCCAAGGGGACATTTGAAATTCGTTGGAATTCAATATTATTTCTTTTTCTTCAAATACTGAATAGGTTTTACCTACTAATTTTTTATCATTGATTTTGATAGTTTGCTCTTTCCCAGAAAGGTTTAGGATTACTAATATTTTATTTTTTCCGTTTTTTCTAACATAGGCATAAATTGCATTTGCATCACCCAAATTTACTTTTTCAAAGCAAGAATTAGCAGCAAGTGCTTTGTTTCTTTTTCTTAATTCGAGTAAAGTTTTGTAAAATTTTTCTCTTTCGAAATTTTTAAAAGTCATCGGGTCTTTTTCAAAAAACTCAATTGCACGCAACACCGGTTCTTCTTGTCCGCTATAAATAAGAGGCACACTATTTTTTAAAGTTTGTGTCAATACGGCAAATGGCGCATGAACTTCTTTTGGGAATGTTCCAAAATCGGCGTGGTTCCAACTGTTTTCATCGTGGTTACTAGTAAAATACATTTGAATGGTATTTTTAGGATACCTTGTTTTATTTTCTGTTAGAATACTATCCAAACTAAATGCAGGTCTTTTTCCTTGAGCTACTTTTTCCATCATTTTAAACATGTGCCAAGGATAAACCGCGTCAAATCCGGATTTGGCAAGGTAGGTGCTATCCCCTTCAGCAAGCATAAATAAAGGCTTTATTTTATTTAGCTCAGGAATTGATTTTTTCCAAAAAGATGCGGGTACATTCCAAGCTACATCACAACGAAAACCATCAATATTGGTGTTTTTTACCCAATATTTCATTGCAGCTATCATACTGTCTTGCATCACAGGATTTTTATAATCCAACTGTCTTACATCTGCCCAATCAAAAGCAACTGCCGGATTTCCTTGTTTGTCTTTTACAAAAAAATCAGGGTGGTCTTTTAACCAATTATGGTCGGCACCGGTGTGATTTGGAACCCAATCAATTAACACTTTCATCCCTTTTTCATGAATGGATTGCACTAAATTTTTAAAGTCGTCCAGGTTTCCATATTCCGGATTGATAGCTGTATAATTAGAAACGGCATAATAACTTCCTAAAGTACCTTTTCGATCTAATTTGCTGATGGGGTTGATGGGCATGAACCAAATGGTTTGTACCCCCATGGCTTTAAGTCGGTCCAGGTTTTTTGCAAAAGCATCGAAAGTGCCTTCAGGAGTATATTGGCGAACATTTACTTCATAGATATTTCCCTGCATGATCCATTGAAGATGACCATCAACTAATTTTGAATCTGTTGTAGAAGATAAATTTGCTTTACAGCTGATAATTAATAAAGCTAATATCAGCAGTAAACTGAGCGAGATTTTTTTCATTTTCTGAATTAAAAATAAGTGATAGGTTTTCTTTTCAAATATAATAAAAAAGGCCGCCATTACTGACAGCCTTTTTCTTTTTTACATTGTAAAATTAGTTTACAATAATTTTTTTGGTTTCTTTTTGGTTTGTATCGGTAGTCACTTCAACAAAATAAGTTCCACTACCCACTTCTTTTAAATTCATAACTTCAGAATAATTGGTAGAAGAATAATTTTCTTTTTTGATTACTCTACCTAACATATCAACCAACTGAATTTGTTTAATATAATTATTCGAATTCAATTGAATTGTAATCGCTTCATGAGCTGGGTTAGGATATACAGCCAAATTAGTGCTTGCAAATTCATTCGATGTAAGTGAAGCTACGAATTCGGTGTTGAACGTATTGGTAATAATTGCAGGGTTGTAATCAAAGTAGATCGCTGCAGTATTTGGAATAATGTCACCTAATGCATAACCAGGTTTTGGTTTAACTTGGAATGTTACATACCCTTTTCCTGTTGATGTATTTGCAATTGAAACTGGTAGCATGATGTCATCAAATTTCCAATTTAAGTTATTTCCAACACGGTCTAAAATGTAGGAGTGGCTTGAACTTACTGTTCTTACAGTTGTTTCATCCAATTTAGAGTCCAATACATCATTAATTCTAACATTGATAGCGCTAGCTGTTCCGGTGTTTTCAAATCGAATGGTGTAGGTTAAATAATCATTCGAAGTGAATGAACTGTAAAGAATTTTTTCCCCGTGTGACTCCATTTTATCATTAGGATCGTAGGCATTTACAATTATTTGAGATAAGCTACTGGTATTATTTGAAGGAACTACATCTCCAGCAATAGGGTTGATCGTTGCGGTATTGGTTAATAATTGACCTGCAGCAACGGTTGGAATTGTAGGAACTTGCATGTAAACTGAAATTGTTCGAACTTCAAAAGGAGCCAAATTAGTAAAGTTATGGCTAAATCCGTTGGCCAACATCGTTACTCCCGCTTGAGATACCGATGAGATCGTTACATTAGCATCTTTAACAAAGTTGATACTTCCTGAAGCAATGTTTTGATTTCCTAGATTGGTGTAGATAATTTTATTTTCATAAATAAATCCTGGTCTTGGAGCATTTACAGGTACAACTACAGTTACTAAATCAGAATAACTTTGTGCAACTGTAATTGGGAAATTATAATTTGCCATTCCGCTTCCTACAACAACATGAACATTGCTGTAAGAGGGTGTAGTGATGTTATACAAACCAACATAAGCTGGATCAATGGTATAGCTTAGACTATAGGAATTGGTAGCATTGGTATCATAAATATTATAAACACCTGTTGGGCTTGTAATATGGTGAGTGATTCCGTTCGTATTTACTTCATAATGAAATTGCCCTAATGGAAAATTTTGTTCCCCTAAATCTTTAGTGCCATTATTATTTGAATCTAAAAAGGCATTAAGGCGTAAGCCACTGCAATTAATAGCTCCTGTAGAAGCGCTTCCAAGATCGTTAATTTTAATATATCCTGGTTGGTTACTGTAATTAGTAACCATAATTAGATAATATTGCCCTGCTTGCGCATTTGAAATTACTGGATATTCTACATTATTTGAAGAATAACTACAACTTACTACATAGTTTGGAGTAATTTGTCCGTTACAAGGAGTTGTTGGATTTGTATAAGGGCCTAAAACTACATAATCTACATCTAGATTATTCAAGCTAAAATTAATGTCGGTGCTTTGTTGTATCATTAAATTAATAGTACCCGATTGGCTTATTGGCATTACAAACCAAGTAGGATTTGGTGTTGTGTTTAAACAACCTAATGCCCCAGTAGAAGGCAAATTGGTAGTGTTTGGGAACGGAATTCCTAGTGAAGAACACAATGAATTTGCTTGGCTACAAACCGATGCATTATTACAATTTGGATAAGTTCTTAAATTAACCGTATAGATCATATCACAACCGTTTGCTATAATTTCTCGGATGTAAATAGCGATAGCAGTTGATTGAACATTAACAGTATAGGCACTTGGATTAGCGATTGCATTTGTTCCTAACTCAGCGTTTTGTTGAGTAGTAAAATACTGAAAAGTATTCGTTGAATTTAACTGAGATTGTACGGAGGTTAAATTAAAAATAATCGAACCGTTGCTGTCATCATCACATTGCTCCATTTGCTGTAATGGGGTTTGACTGTATTGAAATGCAGTAACATTGATGTAGAAAACTGTAGTAAAATATTGCCCCGGAACATTGTTGTATGTAACTCTACCATAAATAGCTGTATTTCCTACACCAACACAATAAGGTGATGAAAGCGGATTCACATTAGCTTGCGCTTCATTTGGAGAGGCATGATACGTAATGGTATAATCATTAGGATTCATGGTTCCAATGATATCGTCATTGTTATCGGTTAAATTAAAACAAGCTTGGTTGGTATCGGTACAGCTTGAAAACCCTTGTGGCTGTCCAAATTGTGGAGCACATGCTAAGGTTGCAAAAGTAAAAGGAGCAGACCAAGCACTATATTGAGGGCCTGTAGCGCTGTTATAACAAATAGTTCTTACATATACTAGATAGTCTGTAGTACAATTTAATCCGGTAATTACATAAGGATTTACTGTCGCAACAATTCCTTGAGTTGGCATTGGAGAACCAGGAGGCACAATCGCAATTTCATAATTATTGGATGTTGTTGAACCTGTATTAGACCAACCAATTGTTGCACTGGTTTGTGATATATTTCCGACTGTTATAGCTGTTGGGGTTACACAATCAATCGTAGGACAATTAGTTATTACTTGCGCATTAATAATACCAACTGATGAACATCCTGTTGTTGTATCGGTTACATTATAATAATAGTTAATAGTAGGAGTAGTAGTCATACTATATACACAGCTCGGATTAGGAATTGGATTTGTAAATGATTGAGCTGATGCTTGAGTGTAAAAAAAAGCGACCTCTAAACTTGGATTATTAATTGTAATAGAGGGAATAAGTTGTGTTAAATCCCAGCATTGTTGGTTATAGCAAAATGTTGAGGTAAGAGTTGATGCTATTGGAGCCGGATTAAACAAAAGTGAAAAGTTAGTAAGTGCATAATTACTTGGATTGTTTATTTCGGTAACTCTAGCAATAACAATTTGACCCGATGTAGTACATAAATATGGGCTTGACAACGGATTTGCATTTGCCACAGCATCTGAATCATTTAAGTGATAGCTCACCGAGTACATATTTGGTGATAAGTTTCCTAAAATTTCTGAGTTTTTTGAAATTAGGTAAAAACTTTCAGATCCATTACTGTCAGCATCACATAAAGTATAATTTGATGGCGTATTAATTTGCGGCTGAGCGTAGGCCATTTGCAGACTAATAAAAAATATAAAAAGTAAAAATTTCTTCATGCTTTTAAAAATTTGGTAAATAAATGTGTAATTAATTTAGCGCAATATACAATTTTTCAATGGGTTAGATTGTTGAAATCTACAAATAAATAAAACTTCACTTTTTATATTCTAAAATATCGGCAGGTTGACAATCCAAAACTTCACAAATAGCAGACAATGTGCTGAACCGAATTGCCTTAGCTTTTCCTGTTTTTAAAATCGATAAATTAGCTAAAGTTAGACCTACTTTCTCCGATAATTCATTAAGAGACACTTTTCTTTTTGCCATCATAACATCAAGGTTTACTATAATTGCCATAATTTAAATGGTTAAGTCGTTTTCATTTTGTATTTCGATCCCTTTTTTGAAAATTTTGGCAACTAACAGCAAGGTAACTCCCATAAATATCCAAACATCTGCACCTCCCAGGTTTAACTTTTCTAAAGTTGGAATTAACACTCCTTGCGCGAGTAGCCAATTGGAAAATTTTGAACCGGCATAGGTAAATAGACCTATTGCGAAAACTATGTAACAAAAATGAAACAGAAAATCTTGTATTGCAGGATTAAATGGATGATCTAAGTTGAATTTCTTCTTGTGAAAGATTAAAATTGTTTTGTAAAATAAAATTGTTTTTAATAGAGAAACAGTTATCAATAGTGAGGTTAAACAAATAAATAATCCTAAATCAAATTGAAATAAATTAGATAAATCCATAAAACCCCAAAAATGAGATGCCCATTCTGGTTTTACAAAAAGGGTGATGATCGTATTACTTAGATAACCTCCTGTTTCTATTGCTAGGCCAATAAATAGGAACCAACATACAATTTCAAGAAGCAGAAACGATAAATGTAGTTTATTTTTCATGAGAACAAGTTTAATGATTTGTTACAAAAGTAATTTATATTTATTGATAAACAATAAATTTTTATTAGTAAACAAAAAAACTCTAGAAAGTTCTAGAGTTTTAAGAATAATATTTTTTTTGTTTCATTTAAATAGATCCTTAAACAGAAAAAATAAATAAACTAATATTCCAACGATTAGTTCTTTTTTATATTTCAAAAGAAACTGTTTCATTATCTTTCTTTTTTTATAACGTCAAAAATTGCTCCTACAGCAACACCAATAGCCAAGCCCAAGGCGATACTTAAACTACGGTTTCCTGTTTTACTTCCATAAACAAGGCCAATAACGACTCCAAGAGCTGCGCCAATTCCAATTCCGTTTCCTGCTTTTTTTTGACTCGACTTCATAAAACTATTATTTATCGGCAAGTCCAATTGCAAAGCCAAACAGTGCAGCTGTTAGCGCGAGGTGAATGATTAAGACGGCTTTTTGCCATTTTGGGCGGTCATTCCATTTTTGATCTTGGTCGAATGGGTCAAATGCCAGTCCAATTCCAAAAGAGGATGCTGCTTGCATGTAATCATTAGCAAATAAAGATTGGTAAGTGCCTAGTAAAAGAAAGCCAATGTAAATGAATTGGTTAAAAGGTGTTTTCATGGTTTACAATAAGTTTCTCAAAAATAATAATTAATTTTTGATTTACTACATTTGAAATAAAATCTCTTACATGAATCGAATCCTACTCTTTTTTCTCCTTGTTGCTTCATTAGGTACCTCGTGTATTCCTTTTCAAACACTCAATTCAACTACTTATATTAAACCCAATGATTCCTTTATATTGGGGAATAATGTTCATGGAAGATTTTCTGTAAAGGTTACCAATACTTCCGTAACCCCAATTACATTATGGCAATGCCCTATTGAAGGCGGAAAACATTCGCCCATAACCTTAGAGCGCGCCGCTACTGTAAAAGTGAAAGTAGATAAAAATACCGCTTTGAAAATTGAAAATGACACGCAAGAGCAAGTTGCAGTACAGCTAAAAGTTCATGGAGATACCGGATTGTCTATGGGGTATGAAAAATAATGAATTTATAATTTCTTTAGATTGTATTTTAAAGGTAACAATATTGTATAATTTCAATATTAAATTAATTTATAGATTTGATTTATGAAAAACTTATTAATATTCTGTTCTCTTTGCATATGTATTTCTACAACCTATGCTCAGTGTAGTTTGGAAAACAATTCAAATGGATTCAATACAAGCTTTAGAAATGGGACAAAATCCTCATATTTAAATACTTTCATAGCACTTGAATTAATTCGATTAGAAAGATTGTTTAATGTAAAAGTTGATTTGCGTTTTCTTTCTGGCACAAATGCATTTGCTTCGCCAAATTGCACTGAAATTAATTGTGATGGAACAATTTCATTAGGTATAGATTTAATAAATATTCAATATAAAAAAGGAACTGGAAAGTGGCTTATAACAGCAATAATGACCCATGAAATTGCACATATTCTTCAATTCAAAAATCAAATGAAATTTCAAAACACTGTTCATCAAGAGATACATGCAGATATGTTAGCTGGCTGGTATTTAGGAAAATTAATTGAAGATTATAAGGGGACTTATGATTTTTCAAATGGAACTAAAGCTGCCTATAATGATATGGAAGATCGTATAGAACAAGCTAGAGAAATTGAGAGCAACCTTAGGATTTTTTTTGGGGGTATAGGAGATAATAATTATTTTTCGACTCAACATCATGGAAATTATACTACTAGGTTGATGGCAATGCACAATGGAATAAAATCATATACTGGTTGGTCATTGAAAGATTGGAAGAGAGTTTTTTTTAAATTCGGTCAAAATGATGCATTAAAAATTATTGAAGATTATAATCACTAGAATAAAAGCTAGACAGGATATTAAGTAATCTGTTTTACCAATCTCATGTAGATAAAATATACTAGTAATTTTAAATTAATAAGTATAAAAATTATAATGAAACCACTCTTTTATATATTTATATTTTTCACCTTTTATTCCTGCAACAAAGAGGTATCCATCACACCTATTGAAGTGTCTCCAAGTTGGAGAGGCACTCCTGGAAAATTAGTTGTAAAAAAAGGGGATTTGGTAGATACTATTTATGATTGTCAATTTGGGCATACTCCAAAGTATAAATTAATAAAGCAGTTGGACAAAGAATATTTATTCACTAGCTGTGAAATGAATAATGGAGGAGATAATTACCAAACTTTTGTATTATGGTCACTAGAGGATGCTACTTTTTTAGACACGCTGTACTATAAAAATTTAAATACAAGTAAGGAAATTCAAATTAAGGATAATACATTCAACTGGGTAAGAAAAAAAGGCAACCTAAAGTTAGAAAAAGGCGCTATAGTTTTTGAAATGGACTCTTTAATTACAATTCATGAAAATGACGAATTAAAGGATACCCTCTCATTTGGCAGATGCATTAATAGAATTAGGCTGAAGTAGTTTTACTTAAAATATTATATGAACCAACTGATTACGAATATTGAATTGTTATCCAACCAAAAAAGTTTTAGGTTAGGGATAAGTAATACCGCTGAGAATTTATGGTTTTTGTTGCATTTTATAAAATTGGATATTCTTAATACAGAAATTTATCACCAACAATATAGCGAGTTTAGAACTGCTAAAACCACTAAATATCCCATAAGGAGGTTAAAGAAAAAATTTGCCAATACTGCTGACTTTTTAGATTATTTGAGTCCAAGTTCTAAACCTTCAAGAAGATTTATTATTAAAGAAATTGAGTTTACTAATGGCTGGAAAATTAAAGAGCAACCCCATATTTATTTTACTATTTATACTAATTCATTAGAAGAGAGAAACACACTAATAAATCACCTTATTAATTCAGTAGGGTATGACCCAATTAATATTGAATCTTTAGAGCCTAATATAACCTATTATTTTAAAGCATCGGGGTTATTATTGGATTATAAATTAGGTGTTTCACCAGATGAGTTTTGGAGTGAAGATAGCATAAGGGAGTGGAGGGAAAACTACAATGCAAATAATACAGCTGATGACTCTGTAAATAATACCGATCTTTCATTTAGCACTCCTTTTGATGAAAATTCGCAGATTGATATTCAACCACCTTTTTAATAATATTTATTAAGCAATTATGCATTCCCAACTAGAAACCGACCGATTAATTATTAGGCCATTAAGTCTAAATGATTGCGCGTTTATATTAGAATTACTAAACAGCAAAGGATGGATAGAATATATTGGAGATAGAAAAGTAGTTGATCTGAATGGAGCACAAGATTACATCAAAAAAATCCTTGAAAAGGAAAATTTTAGTTATAATGTTTTTGAGATTAAAGAAACCAATGAGCCTATTGGGGTTGTAACTTTTTTATATCGAGATGAATTTGATTTTCCCGATATTGGCTATGCCATGTTGCCCAATTTTGAAAAAAAAGGATATGCATTTGAAGCGACCAAGCACTATTTAGCACACGTTCAAAATAATAAAAGTATAAAAAAAGTAATTGCGATTACTTTGCCAGGAAATAGCAATTCGATCAACCTACTCGAAAAATTAGGATTAAAATATGAAAGCTCCTATTTTGAAAACGACACCCAACTCAGTTTGTATTCAATTGAATTTTAATTTTCTTTAAACAAAAAAGCCCTTACATTGCTGTAAAGGCTTTTGAAAGCTCCCCCTATTGGAGAAAGTTACAATTTTAATGCGATAATTGCTTTCTCAATTATAAGAAAATCAACACATTAATATTATAATAAAAATTAGTTTCTAATAAATTTTGTTGAATACATTTTTCCCGATTGGTCTTTTGCAATTAGTAAATAAGTCCCTTTTGCAAAATTTGAAACCGTTACTTTATTATGCCCTATTTCTCCATCTAATTTTTGTCCAAAAATATTATAAATAGTAATTTCTTTCAACTCATTTTGGGAGTTAATGAATAAATAATCAGAAGATGGATTTGGATAGATTTCAATTGACCCTTTTTCAATTTGATTAGTTTCTATTCCAAGTGGTGAACTTTGCCATAAAGTTCCATCTGTTTTATATTTAATTACAAAACAATCATTTATCCCAATACTTGATAAGTTTACAGCCGTCCCTAAAGGATTAATATTTGCATTTGTACCGTAAAGTTGTCCAGTTATTATTGGATTACTCTCTTGGTCAATAGAAAGTCCGGCAACAATATTATTTGCAGTTGCGCCTGTTCCTCCAAAATTTAACGCCCATAAGCAAGTTGATAAATCATTTGTATACTTAGCTAAAAAATTATCAGCAGTTGGTGAATTTGCCGTTCTACTAATTGTTCCAAATGTTGCTGTACCATTCATCCATCCTGCAATATAAACATTGTTTGAATTATCAAATTCTACTCTGTGTCCACCGTCTCCTGTTCCACTATTCATCCCTTTTGCAAATCTTAAATTTCCATTCACATCATAGCTTGTTAAATATAAAGCTGAACTAACAACATTTGTTGTTCCGCCATTAGGGTCAAAATTTACTGTATTAGTTCCTGTTAATCTTCCTGTGAAGTAAGGGTTTCCGTTATTATCGCAACGCAAGGCACCCGGCGAAACTAAATCTTGTGCTACACTTCCTATTTTTTTTGCCCAAACTAAATTTCCATTAGAAACATTGTATTTGGTGATGAAAATATCATTTTGTCCTGCACTACTTAAAGTTGTTGATGAACCAAGTGGATTAAAATCCACATTTATACCTCTAAAATTTCCGGCTACATACAAATTGCCAAATGCGTCAATATCACAAGTTGCATAGGTCTCTGCAAAAACATCATTCCCTTTTACATCAAGAATAACTACCCATTGTGCTATACCATTGGTGTTGTATTTAGCTATGAAAATACCAGCAGTTGTGTCTGGCAAGGAATAATTCATTGCAGTTCCAAGTGGATTAAAGTTCATTGTCCCGTGAAAACCGCCAACTACATAACTGTTCCCTAAATTATCTGTTGCAATATCCCAAGCTCTTTCTTGTGTTTCTTGACCAATGTTACCAAGTCCAAAAGCCCATTGATATACTCCATTGCTATCGTACTTCGCGACAAATATGTCTTCATTTCCTTGTGTAGCTACATTTCCACCTCCCAATGGATTAAAACTTGCATTCTGCGAACCTGTTAATGTTGTACTGCCAAAATATCCTGTAACATAGATATTATTGTTTGCATCTGTTCCAATGCCGTGTGGAGCTTCACTTGTTGTAGAACCTCCAATATGATTTGCCCAAACCAATTGACCTTGTGAGTTAAATTTTGTTAATGCAATTTGAGTACCTGCTCCTGGCGCAGTTAAATTTGTTGTTCCAAATGGATTAACATTTATCGTATTTTGAAAAAGAGAACCATTAATGTAATTATTATTACTATCAACAGCACTAGCTTTACCATACTCCATACCCGCACTACTAAAAAGCATTGCTAAATTATTTTGTGCATTTGAATTGATTGATAATAAAATAATTATCAGCTTAAAAATTTTACTCATTTTTTCTAAAAATTAAAAATTAAGTACCAAATTTGCAACTACTTTTCTAAAATTACAATAACTAACCAAAAGTAAAGTTATGTAACCAAAAGTAAATTTTTGAGTATAAAAAGTGCTATAAAGCAAAAAAAGATGAAAAAAATTGAAGTTTCTTGTCCAATAACCGCAACCTTAAATGTAATTGGAGGTAAATGGAAATCGGTAATATTGTGGTATTTAAGGGAGCACCCTTTGCGTTTTGGAGAATTACATAAGTTAATGTCAAAATGTTCCTTAAAGATTTTCAATTCTGATTTGAAAGATTTAGAAAAAGATGGTATTGTAAAAAGGGAAGTATTTGCGGTCGTACCACCCAAAGTTGAATATTCATTAACAGAATATGGAAAGTCATTGTTGCCCGTTATTTTTATTTTGAGAGAATGGGGTGTAAAAAGATTAATAGATAACCCAAGTTTAATGGAGCATAATGAAGAGTTAAAGTATTTTATGCAAGTAATAACTTCAACGGAAGATTTAGCTTTCTTAAACAAATTCAAATAACCACAAAAAAACCCGATACGAAAGTATCGGGTTTTGTTTTGCTCCCCCTCTTGGGCTCGAACCAAGGACCCTCTGATTAACAGTCAGATGCTCTAACCAACTGAGCTAAGGAGGAAACTGTATTTTAAACTTTATTGAGAACTTTTTTGTGGCTTTTCCCTAATTACTTACTTAGTTTTTGCGGGTTAAGCGGTTGCAAATATAAAGCGATTTTTATTTTTTGCAAACAAAAAGAGATAATTTTTTATTTTTTTTTATTTGCCTACAATCGCTTTGTAAATATCGTTTCCGTTTGCAAATAAAACCAAAGTGATAAGTAGTATAAAACCAACCATTTGCGCACGCTCTAAGAACTTGTCACTCGGTTTTTTACCCGATACCATTTCATATAATAAAAACATTACATGGCCACCATCCAATGCAGGAATAGGCAATAAATTCATTACTCCCAACATGATAGAAAGTAACGCGGTAATATTCCAAAAAGCATACCAACTCCAACTGGATGGGAAAATGCTAAAGATAGCTCCAAAACCTCCCACACCTTTATAAGCACCGGTACTTGGAGTGAAAATGGCTTTCAATTGTTTTCCGTAACTAGCCAATTCATTGGATCCTCTTGTTAATCCCACCGAGATTGATTCAAAGAAACCAAACTCTTGTTTGTTGATCTTATATAAACCTAATTTTTCTAAATTATCATAAGGCAACATGGCTTGTTGTACATACAATTTGGCATCTTTGTTTACCGATAAAGTTACGGCAACTTCTTTTCCGTCTCTTTTTACGATTGCTGGAACTGTTTTCCCTTTAAAATTTTGGAAAATGGCAATGGCCTCATCTGCATAAGTAACCTTTTGACCGTTGCAGCTCGTAAGTACATCTTTTGGTTTTAAAACGTTTTTATTTGCCGATTCGCTAGGCACAGAACCAATTACAAAAGGCATTCTAAGGTTGATTAATGTCCCTCGCTCCGATTTCATTAATTGATCAATGAAATTCACCGGAACTTTAATATTCATTTCTTCGCCAGCACGATTGATCACTACCTCTTTAGCAAGAAATAATTCTTTATTAATGTCTTCAAATTTTATTACTTTGTTTCCATCTATAGAAACGATTTTGTCTCCCGTTTTAAATCCAAGTTTTTCTACGGTAGGATTGTTTACCCAAATTCCGTCTTTTACATTTTCATTGGCAATGTATTGTTCTCCATAAAAAAAGGTCATTCCAATATAAATGATAAAAGCCAAGATAAAATTTACAGTAACACCACCCAACATGATGATTAAGCGTTGCCATGCTGGTTTAGATCGAAATTCCCATGGTTGCGGGTCCCCTTGCAATTGCTCGGTGTCCATACTTTCATCGATCATTCCGGCAATTTTTACATAACCACCTAGAGGCAACCATCCAATTCCGTATTCGGTTTCTCCAATTTTCTTTTTCAATAAAGAAAATTTCACATCAAAGAAAAGGTAGAATTTTTCTACTCGGGTTTTGAAAAGTTTAGAAGGAATGAAATGTCCTAATTCGTGAAGAACGATAAGTATTGATAAGCTCAGTAAGAACTGTGATAGTTTAATTGCAAATTCCATTTTTGTGATTCAAAATTGTTATAAAAAGCAAAAGTAAGGTTTTCACCTTACTTTTCGTTAAATATATTGTTAGGGATTAATTTTTTATTATTTTTTTATGAAATTCACCTTCCGAAGTTTGAATTGCAACTTCATAAACCCCTGATGATAATGAACTTAATGAAAAATCAGTCTTTTCATTTTCTAAAACTAATTGCCCCAAACTATTATAAACAGCTACTTTTTGAAGTTGAATTATGCTTGGCAACTGCACATGCAATTCGTCTTTCACCGGATTTGGATACAAGGCAATAGCATTTTCAAGCAAAAAAGTGTCATTGCCTAATGAAATGGTATTGTTCTTAGAAATTAAATGTTTATCAGGGTCAAATTCTATGCTAGTAATAGGAAAGTTAACCGGTAAAATAAGCACTTCTCCGTTAACGGAATTGTTCAATACCAAGTCTTGAACTTGTCCTCCCGCTCCTTGAATTCTTACAGGAACTGGCATTTCAAAATAACTAACAGAAGGGTGTGATTGCGTTTGATTAATCGTAAAACGAGCCTGTCCGGGCCCCCAATTTTGCGCTGTGATCGTATACGTTGGATACCCTTGATTGTATACCCAATCGTTAAAAAATTCGGTCAAACTGCTTCCGTAAACGGCTTCTAAATGACCTTTTAAATTATCTGTAATCGCATATCCGAAAGCTAAACTAGGATCGGCAAGGTAATTTTTTAGGGCTTGAAAAAAGGCAGCATCTCCCATTTTAAAACGCAACATTTCCAAGACCATTGCTCCTTTGTTATAGCTTAGTCTAGAACTAAAGATTCGGTTTACATCGGTCGCTTGAAGATCGGTAAGATAAACGGCTCCTCCTGGAGATGAAGTAATGTAGTTAATCATGTTGGTTTTATCACTCACAAATGCAGCTGCTCCATCAAAATTTTCATACACAAGTGAGGCTAAATAGGTTGCAAATCCTTCATTTAACCAGATGTCTTTCCAGGTGCCACAAGTGATTTTATCACCAAACCATTGGTGCGCCATTTCGTGAGCAATTAAACTTCTACTGTAGTTATTCATAAATGAAACCGTTGTGTGTTCCATTCCACCTCCCCAACTAAATTGGGCATGGCCGTATTTTTCATTGTGAAACGGATACACTTCAAACAGATTACTGAATAAATTTAGAATTAATGGAGTTTGATTTAATTGGTTTTGAACGCTCGCATTGAAACTTTCTGGATAAATATAATTTAGAATTGGATATTGGTTTGGTGCTTCTCCACCTATTTGATTGTATAGAGTATAATCTGTTACAGCCATACAAATTAAATAAGCCGGAATGGGATAACCATGATGAAAATGGGTAGTTTTATTGCTTCCGTTTATTACAGGAGCTTCAGGTTCCACACCGTTTGAAACGGCTACATATTGGAACGGAGCAGTGATGTAAACATCAATAGAATTTATCTTATCATTTAAATCTTGTTTGCATGGCCACCAGTCTCGCGCTCCAAAAGGTTCAGATAAAGTAAATAAAGTTTTACTTCCATTATTTCGGACTTCAGTTGTGAATGCATTAAATCCATTAAATGGAGGCACCCCCGAATAAATAATTTCCAATGTAGCAGCTGTACCAATTGCTTGTGTACCAGGAAGTGTAATAACTAATTCGTTTGCTCCATTTTCAGAATAAGTTAAATCTATTCCGTTTTTTTTAACAGAAGTAACCTCTAACTCATTTGCCATGTCAAAATAAATTGTATTCATATTGGCCAATGCAGTATAGGTTGTTGTGACTTTCCCAGAAATAAAATAAACAGCTGGATCTACTGTAAATTCCAGTTTATGATAGGTAATATCATAGTTTTGAGTATCTGGATTGGGAACAAATTGCATCAAGCTGCTTGCACTTTTCATTTCTGCAGAAGCTATTTTACATAGCGATTCTACTTCGTGTTGAGCAACAGCTGTTGTAATAGAAAAGTAAAAAAGAAGAAGTAGTAATTTTTTCATAAATCAAAAACATTTCTGCTAATGTACTAATAATAATTTTTTTCAACAACTTAGTTTTTCTTAAAATATGGTTAAATAATTGAATACTAATTGGTTAACACTAAATCAAACTTTGCTAGTTTATTCTTTATTTAGAAAGCAATTTCTTAAATTTGCATTCTCATTAAAAATTAAGTCATGTTACAAATCGCGGTTATTAGAGAAAACAAAGAGAATGTCATTGCTGCTTTAGCGAAAAAAAATATGGATGCTAAAGCCATTGTTGAAGAAGTAATTCAACTGGATGAAAATCGTAGAGCGGCACAAGTAGAGTTAGACACTACTTTATCAGAATCTAATAAATTATCCAAAGACATTGGCGCATTAATGAAAAACGGCGAAAAAGCAAAAGCCGAAATATTAAAACAAAAAACAGTTCAATTAAGAGACCAAGGAAAAGCAATATCTGAGAAAATCGAAAAATATGCTGCCGATTTACTTGAAAAAATGTACTTGCTTCCGAATCTCCCTGCCGATATAGTTCCTGTTGGAAAAACTGCCGAAGAAAATTTAAATGTTTTTGAAGAAGGTGCTTTGCCAAAATTGCACGAAGGTGCATTGCCACACTGGGAATTGGTTAAAAAATACGACATCATCGATTTTGAATTAGGGGTTAAAATTACAGGTGCAGGGTTCCCAGTTTACAAAGGAAAAGGAGCCAAATTGCAGCGTGCTTTAATTTCTTATTTTTTAGATAAAAATACCGATGCCGGTTATTTTGAATACCAAGTTCCGCATTTAGTAAATGAAGCATCGGCCTATGGAACAGGGCAATTGCCAGATAAAGAGGGGCAAATGTACCACGATGCAACTGATGATTTGTATTTAATTCCAACGGCTGAAGTTCCGGTAACGAATATCTTTAGAGATGTTCTTTTTACCGAAAATGAATTGCCAATAAAATGCACAGGATATACTCCATGTTTTAGAAGAGAAGCAGGATCTTATGGCGCACACGTTCGCGGATTGAATCGTTTACATCAATTTGATAAAGTAGAAATTGTTCGAGTGGAGCACCCAGATAAATCGTATGAAGCTTTAGATGAAATGGTAGAGCATGTAAAAGACATCCTTAGAGAATTGCAATTGCCTTACCGAGTTTTGCGTCTTTGTGGAGGCGACATGGGATTTGCTTCCGCTTTAACCTATGACTTTGAAGTATATTCTACCGCGCAAGAAAGATGGTTGGAAATATCTTCGGTTTCTAATTTTGAAACCTACCAAGCCAACCGATTAAAACTTCGGTACAAAGATAAAGACGGGAAAAATCAATTGGCGCATACCTTAAATGGAAGTTCATTAGCGCTACCTCGAGTTTTGGCCGGAATTTTAGAAAATTACCAAACACCAGAAGGAATTGTCATTCCAGAAGTGTTGCGCAAGTATACCGGATTTGATATTATTAGCTAATTGTTAATCTTACTAATAGGATGTACTAAATAAACAGAAATTGGTTTACTTTAGTACATTCTTTATTTAATGCCTCAACGAATGAAAAAAGCACTATTTCTTATTTGCTCGTTCTTTTTTTCGCTACTAGTTTGGTCTCAATCCGAACAGTTGGCGCAAAATTATATGGATCGCGGCGAATTTGAAAAAGCGCAAATTGCATATGAAGAATTGTTAAAAGCGCAACCTGGAAATTATGAGTTTTTTCTTAAAACTGTAAATTGCTACCAACAATTACAACAATTTGCTAAAGCGGAAAAAGCAATTCAAGAGCGCTACACCATATACAAGCAAGGGCAGTTTTTGGTTGAACTAGGATATAATTATCAGTTACAGAAAAATACAGATAAAGCAAAAAAATACTACGACCAGGCTATTGAGAAAATTAAGAATGCTCCAAATGAAGTATATATAATTGCCAATAGTTTTGAAAAAAAAACATTGATAGATTATGCGTTACAGGCCTATCAAACGGCATTAAGTGTACAGCCTAATTTTAATTTTAATTTTCAAATGGCGGTGCTTTATGGGCAAAAAGGCGATACCGAAAACATGATTGAAATGTTTTTGACAGAGTCTTATAAAACACCACAAAATTTAGTGCCTATTCAATTTCAATTGGCCCGATTTATTACAGAAGACAGCAACGAAACCTTCAATGAAACCTTAAAAAAAGCATTATTGATTCGGGTTCAAAAAACACAAGATATTTTTTGGAACGAGTACTTGAGTTGGTTTTATGTTCAAATGAAAGAATACGGGAAAGCATTTATTCAGCAAAAGGCAATTTACAAACGCAACCCCGAATCATTTTCAAATATAATAAACCTGGCACAGCTGGCTATTGAAGAAAAAGACACCGAAACGGCGAAAGAAATATTGAATTTTGTTTTACTAAACACCAAAGATTTAGACCTTCAAATAAAATCCAATGCTTATTTGGTAGAGTTGAAAATTGCTAAAGCTACCCCGCAAGATTATCCAGCAATTTTACTAGAATTAAACTCCTTGTTAAAGCAATATGGAGAAAGTCCGTATACTTTATCGCTATTAAAGTTAAAGGCACATTTCTTAACGTTTAATTTAAAAGATTCTGAAGCTGGGAAAGCCTTGTTAAAAAGAGTTTTAGAAATGCCAATCAATCGCGATCAAACAGCTGAAATAAAAATGGAGTTGGCCGATATGTTGCTATTTGAAGAAAAATTCAATCAAGCGTTAATTTATTATTCCCAAATAGAATCGGATGCCAATAACAGTCCGATTGGTCAAGAGGCCAATTTAAAAATTGCAAAAACAAGTTATTACAAAGGCGATTTTAAGTGGGCCAACCACCAACTTGAAGTATTAAAATCGGCTTCTACCCAGTTAATCGCCAACGATGCATTGGATATGTTTTTATTGATTTCTGATAATACCGTTGAAGATTCAACACAAGTGGCTTTAAAGAAATTTTCGCGTGCGGATTATTTATTATTTCAGGATAAAAAACAAGATGCTTTGGCAGCATTTCAAGCTATTTTAAAAGAAAATAAAGGCGACGCCATAGAGCCAGTTACATTATTGCGAATTGGAAAAATTTACGAAAGTTTAGGCGATACCGCATCGGCTTTAGCCAATTACAAACAAATTTTAGACAATTTTAAAGAGTGCATTTACATTGATGAAGCCTTGTTTTTTTCGGCAGAAATTTATTTTCAATTAAATGATGTTACCAATGCCCAACCGCTTTATGAGGATATTATCACCCACCATGAGGACAGTATTTATTATGTAACGGCTCAAAAGAAATACAGGAAACTTAGGGGAGACAAGGAGATTTAATTTTAATACAGGAACTATGATTTTATATAACGTTACAAGTAATATAGATACTTCAATTCAACAGCAATGGTTACAGTGGATGCAAGAAAAACACATTCCAGAGATTTTGGCAACCGGTAAATTTACATCAGCACGATTAGTGAAAGTTTTGGTAGAAGAAGATATGGGGGGAGTTACCTATGCCGCGCAGTATACTACCGACAGTAAAGCAACTTTGCAACGTTATTATGATGAAGATGCTCCAAAATTAAGAGCAGAAGCATTGGCTTTATTTGGTGATAAAGTTGTTGCTTTTCGAACCGAACTGGAGTTTGTTTCTGAGTTTTTTCAATCGAATTAATACCACCCCAATGGATAAAGTAAAAGCAAAAAAGCACCTCGGGCAACATTTTTTAAAGGACGAATCTATTGCCAAGGCAATTGCTGATACTTTAAATTTAGAAGGATATCAATCTGTTTTAGAAATTGGTCCTGGAATGGGTGTATTGACAAAATACCTAATTGAAAAGCCAACGTCAACTTATGTAATTGAAATCGACACCGAATCGGTGGTTTATTTGCAGGAAAATTATCCTGCTTTACGCGATAAAATCATCTCTAAAGATTTTTTAAAATTTGATTTAAACGAAATTTTCAAAGGCGAACAATTTGCCATTATTGGAAATTTCCCTTATAATATTTCCACTCAAATTGTATTTAGAGTGTTAGAATATCGAAATCAAATTCCGGAGTTTTCTGGGATGTTTCAAAAAGAAGTTGCCGAACGAATATGCTCAAAAAAGGGCA
>JACCDK011821087.1_pt1 | contig 71734 bp, 51 predicted proteins | sample 7445871 | NCBI WGS metagenome assembly JACCDK01 (sample SAMN15323436, study PRJNA562643) | freshwater metagenome | isolation source: river surface water | place: USA:Blue River Watershed | collected 2017-08-15 | reverse complement strand
TAAATAGTATTCGATTTATTGTATTTTTATCCTTACAGGTATTGATATTTAACAACATCAATTTGTTTGGATACATCAATCCGTATCCCTATATATTATTTATTATTCTATATCCCGTGAACAGTAATAAGAGTGTATTGTTGTTAGGTAGTTTTTTCTTAGGACTTTTCTTGGATATGTTTTGTAATTCTGGAGGTATTCATACTACGGCTTCCATTACTTTAGCCTATTTACGCCCTACTTTATTTAAATTTTCATTTGGATTGAGTTATGAATATCAAACCGTAAAGATTGCTGATAAAATGTCGCCCGAACGCATAACACTTTTACTCTTAGCCATCGTTTTACATCATTTCATTGTGTTTTATTTGGAATACTTTAGGCTTGGATTGATCTTTACTGTTTTAACACGCACCCTTGCAAGTACCCTATTCACTTTTGCCATTTGTTTATTAATAGTATACTTAATTAAGCCCAACAGACGATGAGAAAAATTGCCTTGCCCGCTGTAATAATTATTACTTCTATTATTTTTATTATACGCATTTTTTATTTGCAAGTAATTGATGATTCATTAAAATTAAAGTCTGAAAACAATGCCATCAAAAAGATTTTTGATTTTCCAGAACGAGGATATATCTATGATCGTAATGGTAAATTATTAGTGGCAAACCAACCATCCTATGATATTATGGTGGTCCCTCGTGAGATCAAAAATATTGATACCCTCGAATTTTGTAAATTATTGCACATCTCAAAGGCCGATTTTATTCGTAAGGTAAACAAAGCAAGAGTTTATAGCCCGATGCTTCCCTCGGTTTTTTTAGCCCAATTGAATAAAGCAGAATATGCCGCCTTTCAGGAAAAAGAGCGAAAATTTGAAGGATTTTATTCCCAAAAAAGATCGTTGCGCGATTATCAAGTAAAAGATTGTGCCAACATTTTCGGGTTCATTACGCAAGTAAATGACGCCATTTTGAAAAAAAACGAATACTACAACAGTGGTGATTTGATTGGAAAACAAGGGGTAGAACAAGAATATGAAGAAATACTTCGAGGTATTAAAGGTGTGAAATATTTACTTCGAGACAAACACAATAAAATTATTGGACCCTATAAAGACGGAGAATTTGATACCATTTCCCAACAAGGAAAAGATTTAACGTTGACCATAGATCATGAGATTCAGAAATATGGTACGGAGTTGATGATCAATAAACGAGGAGGAATTGTCGCCATAGAACCCAAAACGGGCGAAATTTTAGCTTTGGTTTCTGCACCTACATTTGATCCGGCTATGTTGGTAGGCAGACAACGTTCTAAAAATTATACTGCTCTTTATAACGATTCTATTTCAAAACCACTCTATGATCGTGGATTACAAGCGACCTATCCACCCGGTTCACCGTTTAAAATTATTACTGGACTTATTGGGTTACAAGAAGGGGTCATTGATGAACAAAGTGTTTTTTATTGCAATCACGGGGCAAATTTTGGCCGTTTTATGGGTTGTCACTGCGGGTTACATGATTTGCAGTTGAATAATGGGATCTATAAATCGTGCAATTCTTATTTCGGGAATACCTATAAGCGTACGATAGAAAAATATAAAAATTCTTATTATAGTGTAGACAATTGGTCCAAACACGTCAAGAGTTTTGGTTTGGGGCAATATTTAGGAACCGATATGCCCATTGGTGCTAAAGGACTCGTACCTACTTCAAAAATGTATAAAAAAATGTATAAAGGAGCTCCTATAAGAAGCTCTTATATTATTTCAAATGCCATAGGTCAAGGAGAAATTTTGACTTCACCAATACAATTGGCAAACATGATGGCAACCATTGCTAATAGAGGCTATTATTATACGCCACATATTGTTAAAAACATTAAAAATCAAAAACTAGACACAAAGTTTACCACCCGCCATTACACTACAATTGACAAACGCTATTTTGAGCCAATTATTCAAGGATTGGAAGACGTGTATAATTTTGGAACCGCTTCTGGCTTTAGAGTGGAGGGCATTAAAATCTGTGGAAAAACAGGAACTGCTGAAAATAAAATTAGAGTAGGAGGAAAGACCTATCAATTAAAAGACCACTCAATTTTTGTGGCTTTTGCACCCCGAGACAATCCTAAAATTGCAATTGCTGTTTTTATTGAGAATTCTGGTTTTGGGGCTACTTGGGCGGGTCCGATTGCTACTTTATTGATTGAAAAATACATCAATGGAAAAATTTCTCGTACCGATTTAGAAGAAAGAATGTTGAAAGGAAGTTTGGCTCCAGAGTATAATAAAATTGAAAACATTATTTACCAGCGTTTCCCAGACCGATCAAAAGATGATGAGGCACTTTCAAACGTAGCATCAAAAGTAGGAGAAGCTAAAAAAGAAGAAGAAAACGACTAAAATGAAAAATCAACGCGTAGGATCAAGTATCGACTGGATTACCATTTTACTGTATACGGTTTTAGTAATTATGGGTTGGATGACCATTTATTCGGCATCCCTTCCTATAGAAGAGACTTCACTTTTTGATCTTTCTCAAATCTATGGCCGCCAAATGCTGTTTATCGGATTAACGATACCTATTATTTTTATCATATTATTTACCGATGCAAAGTTGTTTGAACGTTTCTCCTTTGTTTTTTATGGCATAGGGATCATCTTACTATTGGGTTTGTTTGCCTTTGGTAAAACCATTAAGGGACAAACCAATTGGTATCAATTTGGAGGATTTGGATTTCAGCCTTCCGAATTCGTGAAAACAGCAACCGCTTTATTGTTGGCAAAATATTTAAGCTATTCGCAAATTAATCTGAAGTTTACCAAACATCAGCTCATGGGATTAGCTATTATGGGATTGCCCATTTTTTTAATTTTGTTGCAACCGGATGCGGGAAGTGCCATGATTTTTATTTCTCTAATTTTTGTACTGAATCGGGAAGGCCTTCCTAGTTGGTATTTTATTTCAGGAATAGTTGCCATAGTTGTATTTTTCTTATCCTTAGTGATAGCTCCCCTATATTTGATTGTCATTATTTTGATTATCATGATTGCGCATTATGTGTTAAATCGTAAAATAACTAGAAATCCCGTCGTATACGGACTGGTATATCTTGCAATTGTTGCGTTTTCGTTTTCGGTAAGCTTTGTATACAACAATGTGTTAGAGTCACATCAAAAAGATCGTATCAATGTATTAATCGGGGATGATGTAGACATGAAAAAAGAAGGGTATAACCTAGACCAGTCTATGATTGCAATTGGTTCTGGTGGTTTTTTTGGTAAAGGCTATCTTGAAGGTACCCAAACCAAGGGCGGATTTGTTCCAGAACAGCATACCGATTATATATTTACAACAGTTGGAGAAGAATGGGGTTTTATAGGATCTACTTTTGTAATTGCCCTATTTGTTGTGCTGTTTCTTCGAATTATATATTTGGCTGAAAATCAAAAAACAAAATTTAGCCGCATTTATGGATATTGTGTGGCCACCTATTTGTTCATGCACTTTTTTGTAAATATTGCCATGCTGATTAAATTGTTTCCAACCATTGGAGTTCCTTTGCCTTTTTTCTCTTATGGTGGATCGAGTTTATGGGCCTTTACTATTTTGTTATTCATCTTCATTAAATTAGATGCCAACAAAGTAAACGAATGGTAATTTTCAGCATACTTCTTTAATGAAAATAAAAAAACCTCAACGTAAGTTGAGGTTTTTTTATTTAGTTGATGCTTAATTTTTTTGGCAATCCTTTTCCTTTTTGACTGGCCTTAATTTCGGCAATTACATTTAAAGTTTCTTCCATGTAGACATCTTTTTGTAAATCTTCATGCCAACGCTCTCTCTTTTGTTTTAATAAGCTGTCTTTTTCAAATTGAACTAATTCATGGGGTAGTGAATTGAATTTAAGTTTATTATTATACTCGGATAGGACTTTGAATTTTTTAATTTTTGCATCCGACTGTGCCATTTCCTTTTTGAATTGATTCAAATTTAAGCTAAATGAATTGTCGTCTTTGCGTTCAAAGATCCATTTGGCATTTTCGTCAATTAGTTTAAAGTAGGAATTAGAGGCTATTCTTTTCTTGCTGTTGGCAATTATTTGGTCATAACTGATTGGTAATGGTTCGTAATTAGCTGGCGCAATTTTATCCCAAGGCAATGCACTTTCTTCATCTCTTTCTCCCATGTCTAAATAGGTATAACGATCCGGAAAAACAATATCACTCATTACTCCTTCTCGTTGCGTAGAACCTCCATTAATTCTGTAAAATTTTTGAATGGTTGTTTTTAAGGCTCCTAAATCACCATACGAATTGCCTCTAATAAACTGATTAAGATCAATTACATTTTGAACCGTTCCTTTTCCATAAGAATGTTTGCTTCCAACCACAATACCTCTTTTATAATCTTGAATGGCTGCGGCAAAAATTTCAGAAGCGGAAGCTGAAAAATTGTTTATCATAACTACTAATGGTCCTTCGTACTGTACTTTTTTATCGGGATCAGGCAAAATTTCAGGGTTTCTACCCGGTGCTTTTACTTGTACTACAGGACCTTCTGGAATAAACAAACCTACCATTTTTACAACCGTTTCTAAAGATCCACCACCGTTATCTCGTAAATCCATTACAAGACCATCGATGTTTTGTGCTTTTAAACGTTCAATTTCAAGGGCTACATCTTTATAAGCATCTCTATTTTCTTTGTTTTCAAAACTAATATAGAATTTCGGTAAATAAATAATTCCAAAACGTTTGCCGTCTTTTTCAACGATGGATGATTTTGCAAATGTTTCTTCGGTCTCCACTTCATCTCTTATGATCGAAATGACTTTGATTGACCCATCCACTTTTTTAACGGTTAATCGTACCTCTGTACCTTTAGGTCCTTTAATTTTTTTAACTACATCGTCCAGTCGCATTCCTGCTACATCAATCGGTTCTTCTTTACCTTGAGCTACTTTTAATATAAGATCACCTGCTTCTAATTCTTTTCCTTTCCAAGCTGGTCCTCCCGAAATCAATTCGGAAATCTCTACAGCATCATTTTTCTTTTGGAGACGAGCGCCAATTCCTTCAAAGGTGCCACTCATGCTTACATCAAATTTTTCTTTATCTTCTGGTGAAAAATAAAAAGTATGAGGATCAAATCGTTCCACAATTGCATTTAAATAGATAGAGAACCAATCGTTTCGAGTCAATTCTTTTTGGATAAAATCAAAATATTCATTCAATGATTTTAAACTGTTTTCGCGCACTTCTTTCTCAATAACTTCAAAAGATTTTGCCGTATAATTGGCATCTTTCGTTTTTTTGTCTTCTTCTAATTTTTGTTTGTCGGTTATGGATGATAAAGCTTGAAGCTTAAGTTGTTTGCGCCAACGATCCATCAATTCTTTTTTGCTTTTGGTATACGGCAATTTTTCATAATCCACATTGATGTTTTCATTGGAAGAAAAGTCAAATGGATTTGCAAGAACGTTTTCATAAATAGCTCGAGATTCTTGCATTCTTTGTAATAATCGACTATTAGTCAAATTGAAAAAAGTCAAATCCTTACGTTTGATCATATCGTCTATTTGCAATTCATATTTGCTGAATTCTTCGATATCACTTTGTAAGAAAAAACGTTTGGTAGGATCTATTCCTTCTAAATATTTGGCATATACTTTTTTGGAAAAGGCATCATCAATAGCAACAGGGCTATAATGACCTCGTTCTAGCACCATCGTTAATAGTTCTAATAATATTTTATCTTTTTCGGGATCTGATTTTTTTTCGGTAGGAATAAAACTCCACAATACTGCAGATAATACAGTAATCAATAAAATAACCTTATAATTTCTCTTCATAAATTCCACGATACGTTTCATTAAAAAATTTTCAACTAAATTACACAAAAAACCATGCCATATAAAAGCAATTTGCCATAAATTTATGTTAAAGTGCTATTTTTTTTAACTCAAGAAAATGGTTTCCATATAAATTAATTAATTTAGCAAAAAAGTTAATATGGCCAAACCACTTATTCTCATTACAAACGACGACGGAATCGTTGCTCCTGGTATTAGGGCATTAATTGCTGTAATGAAAGAAATTGGGGAAGTAGTCGTGGTAGCACCCGATAGCCCTCAAAGCGCAATGGGTCATGCCATCACCATTAACAATACGCTCAAATTAGAGCGAGTACATATAGATCCTGAAATCGAACAAGAATATAGTTGTAGCGGTACACCCGTAGATTGTGTAAAAATTGCAGTCAACGAACTTCTAAAACGCAAACCCGATTTATGTGTTTCTGGAATCAATCATGGATCGAATTCTTCTATTAATGTGATTTATTCAGGAACCATGAGTGCTGCAGTGGAAGCGGGTATAGAAGATATCCCTGCCATCGGATTTTCATTGTTAGATTATAGTTGGGACGCCGATTTTGAACCCATAAAAAAACACCTCAAACAAATTGCCCTTCAAGTATTGCATAAAGGTTTACCCGAAGGGGTGGTTTTGAATGTTAATTTCCCAAAATTATCTCAAGACGCCATTAAAGGAATAAAAATTTGTCGCCAAGCAAAAGCCATGTGGCAAGAAGAGTTTGATAAACGAACCAATCCACAAGGAAAAGAATATTATTGGTTAACAGGTAAATTTGTCAACCAAGACAAAGGAACAGATACCGACGAATGGGCGTTAGAAAACGGTTACATTTCAATAGTACCGGTTCAGTTTGATTTAACCGCTCACCATGCCATTCAGTCATTGAATGCATGGGATTTATAAAATATAGCATGAAGTATTATATCATTGCAGGAGAAGCTTCGGGAGATTTACATGGTGCAAACCTGATGAAAGCTTTGTATGTGAAAGATCCGTCGGCTGAAATTCGATTTTGGGGCGGCGATTTGATGCAACAAGTTGGAGGAACCTTAGTAAAACACTACCGCGAATTGGCATTTATGGGTTTTGTTGAAGTACTCTTGAATTTAAAAACCATCTTAAATAACATTGCCGTTTGCAAAAAAGACATTGCTCAATTTCAACCGGATGTACTTATTTTTATAGATTACCCTGGGTTTAATATGCGCATTGCCAAATGGGCAAAAGAAAGAAGTATTCCCACACATTATTATATTTCTCCCCAAATTTGGGCTTGGAAAGAAAGCCGCATTAAGGCAATAAAACGCGATGTTGATGCCATGTATGTTATTCTTCCTTTTGAGAAAGATTTTTATGAGAAAAAACATCATTTTCCGGTTCATTTTGTGGGGCACCCGCTCATTGATGCTATTGCAAATCGAGACGAGGTATCGGATGAGGTATTTAGAACAGAAAACAGACTCTCTAACAAACCCATTATCGCTTTGTTGCCCGGTAGTCGAAAACAAGAAATAGTAAAAATGCTTTCTGTAATGCTCTCTGTAGTGGAGGATTTTCCAGCGTATCAGTTTGTTATTGCCGGAGCTCCTAGTCAGGATTATTCGTTTTACGAACCCTTTTTAACCAACGAAAATGTGCAATTTATTTCCAATAAGACCTATGATTTGCTAAGCCATTCGCATGCTGCCTTAGTCACATCTGGTACAGCTACTCTGGAAACAGCTCTCTTCAATGTGCCCGAAGTAGTTTGTTATAAAGGGAGCTGGATTTCATATCAAATTGCAAAACGAATCATAACCTTAAAATACATCTCTTTGGTTAATTTGATTATGGATGAAGAAGTGGTCAAAGAATTAATTCAGGAGAATTTGACTACAGCCCAATTAAAATCGGAACTCCACCACATATTAAACCTTGAAAACCGAAAAAAACTGGCGGATACTTATGTCCGATTGAAACAAAATTTAGGTGGTGAAGGTGCTAGCCTGAAAACCGCAACCTTAATCGTAAATTCCCAAAATATGAACTAAAATATTCACTAAATTCCCCCTATATATTGCATCCCCTAAAATTCCCCTTGATCGGCATAACGTTGTGTTTTATGCTCGGCATTATTGTACAAGAAAACAGCAGTTTCGCATTACCTATAGTGTTGTGTGGATTGAGTATTTGTGCCGCACTATTTGCCTTCTTCTATCTAAAAAATAAACGAAAATTGATGCCATCTTGGGGCTTTGGTATCGCAACTTATTTTCTTTCCGTTTTTTTAGGGATGCTCACTTTTTATGTCCATTTTGATTGCAATTACAACGATCATTACAGCAATCAAATCCTTTCAAATTCAAATACCATTCGTGGAATTATCCATGCGGATGTCAAACCCAATGCCCGATATGCAAAGTATTTTTTGGAAATTCAAGCCATGAATCAAAAAAGCGCATCCGGGCGTCTCCTATTGTATGTTGCCAAAACATCAAAAGTAGTATTACCAATAGGGACCGAAATTGTAATTCAAGGTTCGTTATTTCCAATTCCAAAAGCGTTTAATCCGTATCAATTTGATTATGCCAATTATTTAGAAAAACAAAACATTAGGCATCAAGTTTACCTCCAGAAAAGCGATATAAAAGCAGTGCAGTTGCACCGAAACAGCGGTTATTATTTGGAACGAATGCGCAATGTATTATGTCATAGTTTTGATTTGCATGCTTTTGATTCCAAAACTACCGCCATTATTGACGCTTTGCTTTTAGGTCAACGTGTAGCACTCGATAAACAAACCCTTATGGATTATACGAATGCAGGGGTTATTCACGTATTGGCGATTTCTGGCTTGCATATTTCGGTTTTGTATTTCTTTATGATTTTTATTTTGCGCCCTTTGCGAAGTTTTCGATTTGGAAAAGAATTGGAGTTGGTACTCGTTTTACTCGTACTGTGGTTGTTTGCTTTATTAACGGGACTTCCCGCATCGGTTACTCGTGCGGTGACCTTGTTTAGTTTTATGAGTGTAGGTGCTTATTTCAATCGGTCTAAATCCCTTTACAATGCGATGGCTGTTTCGGCACTATTCATTTTGCTTTTTTCTCCCAATACGTTATTTGATATTGGTTTTCAATTGAGTTATGCGGCGGTATTGTCAATTGTACTGCTACAGCCTTTTTATAAAAGGTTGCACGTGACTCAAAATAAAATAGCACGCTACTTTATTGACATGATCTGTGTTTCTATGGCCGCTCAATTGGGGGTTTTGCCACTATGTTTGTATTATTTTAATCAATTTCCAACCTTGTTTTTGTTGGCCAATATTGTCATTATACCGCTTTCTAGTTTTGTATTATTATATGGAATTCTGCTCTTGGGACTTAATTTTATGCTGCCTTCAGTTGCGCTGTATTTAGGGAAGCCTCTGGCATTTTCAATTCAGTATATGAATGCCTATATACATTGGATTGCTCAATTTAAATGGGGTGTCATTAGTCATATCTCCTTTTCTGGGTTCATGGTCGTCACACTCTATTTTTTATTGTTTTCGTTCGTTTACGGATTGTACTCTAAAAGCAGTACAACGATTCGTTATGTTATGTTTTCACTTTTTCTTTTTCATATGAGTTATCTTATCGTCAAGTGGAATGAAAATGAGTCATCCGAATGTATTGTGTTTAATGAAAAAAGCACCCTAATTGGAATTAAAAACAAAAACAAAGTCATAGCATTTACAGATCAGCCCGAACAACATCAGACCACTTTACAACATTATTTGAGGGGTACTTTTTCGGATACATTACAAGTATTTCCGCTGCAAAATGTACTTTCGTTTCAACAAAAAAGGATCTTGGTAATTGACAGCGTTGGCATTTATAAGACCTCACTAAAACCTAGTGTAGTTATTCTTACACAAAATCCAAAAATTAATTTTGAGCGGTTCATAAAAGAAGCACAACCCACGCTCATCATAGCGGATAGATCCAATTATAAAAAAAACATTCGCGCCTGGAAGGCAACTTGCCATAAAGCAAAAATCCCTTTCCATGCCATAGCTGAAAAGGGATTTTATCGATTGAAATAAAATTATATTTTCTTAAGGATTTGATTGGCTCCATCAATCCATACTTTTGGACCACCAGCGACATAGCCCGTGCTTCCCAATGCGTTTAAATTCACTTTTGCATCTGCCGTTTTTGAAGCGCTCACAAACCAAACTGTGGGATACCCTCTTACTTGAAGTTGCTGTTGTAGTTGTGCATTTTGAAGTTTAATGCTCTCTGATTGTTCTTTTCTTCTTGGAAAATCTAATTCCACTAATACTACATTTTCTTTCGCCCAAGAAATGAATTCAGGCGTTTTGAAAACCTCATTTTGCAACCGAATACACCATCCGCACCAGTCTGAACCGGTAAAAAACAAAAATAAAGGTTTGTTTTCTTTGATCGAAATATCGGTAGCTTTTGTTAAATCGGTATGCCACGTTAATTCTTCTTGCGCTTGTAGGGATACGCTTGACAACATTAAAAATGTTAGTAATACTATCTTTTTCATATTATGAATTTAAACTATAAATATATACATTTTGAAATGCAATTGGATCACTTACTTTACCTCTTGCATTAATTTTTTGACCAAGGGCGAAATAACTATTAAAATTACCCCCAATAAAAAGGCATAAATGGCGAGTTGTTTGTAACCTTCAGCATACAATACTAATTTTTCTAAATTACTTGCCTTTTCTGAAGCTTCTGCAATATTGGCCCCCAAAATTCCCGCAAAATATTGGCCATATGCACTGGCTAGAAACCACATTCCCATCACAACTGCTTGTGTTTTTTGCGGCGATAATTTAGTCATGGCACTCATTCCAATAGGGGACAAACACAATTCGCCAAAAGTGATGACCAGCCAGCCTAATGTAAAAATACCTAGGGAAGTTTTGCCATTCAAATCGGCAAAAAATTGAGTGTAATAAAACACCCAAAAACCACCCGCTAAAAACAAAAAGGCCAGACCAAATTTAATGATGGTATTGGGTTCTATTTTTTTGTTGGCCATCCATAACCAAACCAAACCAACTAAGGCTGCAAAACCGATTACAAATAAAGAATTAGCCGAATTGTTTACGCCATTCGGACTCAATTCTACTCCCGCAATGGTATTGTTTAGATTATTCGCTGCAAATAGACTTAAGGAGCCACCACTTTGTTCAAAAAAGGCCCAAAAGAAAATAGAGAAAATGATGAACACAAGGGCCGCAAGAAGTTTTTTGTTTTCTGCGCTCGAAAAATTTCTCATTTCATACAGCAAATACAGTATAGAGGCCGGGCCAATAATCATCATGAAGTAATCGGTATACTTTGTATTGGCTACCATTATAATGATCACGGGAATAACAAGTAAGGAACCTAAATAGGTAGCTATTTCTAATATTTTTCGTCGGGATGGCACCATTTCTTGCAAGGGAGAAAGCCCTATGGTACTCAGTGTTTTTTGTGTTTGTGTAAATGTTAGCAAACTAATAATCATAACGAGGGCTGCAAAACCAAAACCAACATTCCAACGCAAGTGTTCTGGAACCAAGGATTGCCACATAGAACCTTCGGCAACGGCAATACACACATACCCTCCAATTAGCGCGCCTAAATTCACACCCATGTAGAAAAATGAAAATCCAGCATCTCTTCTTGGGTCACCTTCTTGGTATAATTGTCCTACCATAGACGAAATATTGGGTTTGAAAAATCCGGTTCCTACAATGGTAAAACTGATACCAATAAAGAATAAATTTTTAGGATCGATAGCCAAAATAATACTTCCCAAAATCATCAATAAGCCCCCCCAAAATAAGGATTTGCGTAACCCTAATATTTTATCGGCAAATAAACCACCAATAAAGGTAAAAGCATACACCCATGCTTGGGTAGCACCATATTGTAGGTTGGCAGTTTTTTCATCCATGGCTAAATGATTGACCATAAAAACAACGAGCATGCCGCGCATTCCATAAAAACAGAAACGCTCCCACATTTCACTGAAGAACAAATACCATAATTGTTTCGGGTATTTTCCTTTAAAATTCTGAATATCTTGTATTGTTTGCATCTTAATGTATTCCTTTTTCTTGCATTACTTTGTTTAGCTGTTTCAATAAAATAAACATCAACATCGTAGCAAATAATAATAACCCAAAGTTGATCCAAAAGAAGTCTTGTTTGTTGTCATAAGTGTCCCACAGACTAGCCAATACACCACTTAATTTATTTCCTATAGACGTGGCTAAAAACCAACCACCCATCATTAATGATGTAATGTTTGTGGGACTTAATTTGGAAACGACTGATAGTCCCATCGGACTCAAAAACAATTCTCCAATTGTAATAACACCGTAATTTGCAACTAACCACCAAACACTTACTTTTTCAGAACCGTTTGCACCCATATTAACCGCAGCAATCATAACTAAAACAGATAAAGCTGAAATGAGCAATCCAAAGGCAATTTTTGTTGGGGTTGAAGGTTCTTTTTTTCGACCGCGTAAAAAGGTAAAAAATGCCACAACTAAAGGCGTTAAAATAATCACCCAACCTGGATTGATCGACTGACTCAAATTAGTGGCCCAAAGCGATACTTTCGAACCTTCTTCTGGTAATTTATCTTTCGCTACGTTTCTAAAGTAAACGGGATAATCCACCGTTTTTTGGACGGCTCCATCTACTTTTTGAATACGGAAACTCGCATCGTATAATTCTACCGTGTCTTTTTTGTATTCCACTTCTTTGGCTAGTTTCAATCCATTGAAAACGGTTTGAGTAGTTCCTGTAATTTCTCTATCTGTATAGCGGTCTGCCCAAGTTGTAAGTGCGGAACCATTTAATTTAAAAACAGCCCAAAACAAAATAACTACGGCAAAAATGGTTAATAAAGCACCAATTGGTCTTTTGTCTTCTACTTTGGCTTTGAAATATAAACTTCCATAGAAAAAGATAACAGGTATACAAGCAAAAATAAAGGCATCAGTACTATCCGAACCAAAAATATAGCCACTTGGATTGGCTTCCGAAGTAATTCCTTTTAACAACCAACCAATAACCCCAAATAGTGCCGAGGGCAATAATATAAATAGTACGATTTTATAAAAGGGCATGTCGCCGGGCTGAACCCCTTTTTTCTCGGTTTGAGTGCCATAGTGTTTTGTGCCTAGTAGGAACACAATAACACCTATGAACATTCCGATTCCGGCGGCCATAAAAGCATATTGCCATCCCAACACTATCTGTAAGGCGGCTCCAAAGAAATTACAAATAAAGGCCCCCACATTAATTCCCATGTAAAAGATGTTGTAGCCTTCATCCTTTTTTTCTTTGAATTTATCTTCCGAATAGAAGTTTCCTAATAGTGTAGAGATATTCGGTTTAAAGAAACCATTTCCTACAATAACTAAAGTCATGGCGACATAGAGCATAGTAATGTTATGAATTCCCATCATAAAATATCCAGCTCCCATCATGATACCTCCGATTACGATGGATTTTTTATACCCCCAATACCGATCGGCAATTAGTCCTCCAATAAAAGGCGTTAAAAAAACCAAAGCAATAAAGGTTCCGTACAAATCGGATGCTTCTTTTTCGGTCATAGCGAATCCGGCTTCAACATCTTTGAGGTATAAGGTAAAAATACCAATCATTAAATAGTAACCGAAACGTTCCCACATTTCAGATAAAAACAAGTAAGGCAATGCTTTAGGATGACTTTTCCACATATTGTATTGTATTAAAAAAACAAACCTACAAGGGTTTCTTGTAGGTTTGAAAGATATAAAAAATATTTTAATTGGATTAGCTTAATCCGTTCATCATTTTCTTTAGTCTTGGAGATAATAGGGCTAAGATGATTGCAGCTATACCACACAAGATTACAAACACCATAAAGAATTCATATAGGTTATGAATTTCAAAACCTCCAAATGAAGTATACTCAACAGGTAATTGTTCTTTTTCAAACAAAGCTACTTGCTCTGCGGTCAGCGTAACTTTTTTATCCAACACATCTTGCAGATTTATCCCTAAAGTTTCAGCTTTTTGAAATTTATCTCCTGTTGCAGGAATAATTGCTCCTAGCGAACCCGCTAAAGCATAACCTGCTGCATTCGAGATAAAGAAAACGCCATACAATAGTGAGGCAAAACGTTTTGGGGCCAATTTACCTACTAATGATAATCCAATAGGAGATAAACAAAGTTCTCCCATAGTTTGAATTAAGTACAATAACATTAACCATTTGATGGCTAACAAGCCAGAGTTTCCTAAATCTTTAACATTGTGTGCAATGATAAAATAACTCAACGCTATGAAGGCCAATCCGAAAGCTTGTTTTAATGGAGAAACGGGTTCTTTTCCTTTTGCTCGTAATTTATCCCATAATAAACTGAAAGGTAAGGCTAAGGCGACTACAAAAAGTCCATTGAATATTTGTACCATCGATGGTGGCATGTTCCATCCAAAAATATGGCGATCGGTTTGATTGTCGGCTATAAAAGTTAAGGAAGATCCTGCTTGTTCAAAAGCGGCCCAAAAGAAAATAATAAAGAACGACACTATATAAATTACCCAAATGCGTTGTCTTTCTACTTTATTTTCTGCAGAACTCATGATTAAATAAGCTAATGAAATCCCTGCAGCATAAATAAATGGATAAATGATACCTTTAATCAATTGGCCCATTTCAACAGCAGAGAAACCAAACTCACCTACTAAGACATATCTAAATATAAAGAATAAAACGGCAAATAACACTACTGCAATTCCAATCGCTTTGCTAGTAAATTTAGCCGTTTGTGTTTCACCTTCTTCAAAATCATCACTCACACTATTTTTTGGTAAGCCTCCAATAGGTCTTCCTTCTGGAGTAACTACATATTTATTCTTTAAAATAAAAAAGGTAATGGTACCAATGATCATGGCAATAGAAGCAGCTAAGAATCCCCATTTGAAAGCGAAAATATCTCTAACGCCAGTATCTGCATCTTTAACATCTCCTACCCACGGACAAATAAATTGCCCTAAAAAGGCCCCAATATTAATTCCCATATAAAAAATGGTAAAGGCCGAATCGAGTTTGCTTTTTTCTTGTTTCGGATACAAGCTTCCCACCATTGATGAAATGTTGGGTTTGAAAAATCCATTACCAAAAATAATGATGAATAGGGCAATCCACATGAATATTTTTGCACTACTCAAACTTGAGTCAAATGTAGAAGCACTAATAAACAACAAGAATTGACCTATCGCCATTAGGGTTCCACCCAACATAATGCTGTATCGGTTTCCAATGTACTTATCGGAAATAAAGCCACCTAATAAAGGTGTTAGATAACACAAGGCTAAGAAACCACCATAAATAATGGCCGCATCAGCTTCTTTGATTAATAACGAATTCACCATAAATAAGGTTAAGATCGCTCGCATTCCGTAGAAATTGAATCGTTCCCACATTTCGGTTCCAAATAAAACCCAAAGGCCTTTTGGATGACTTTGTTTTGCTGCTACTTCGCTCATAAAAATTAGTTTTAGTTATTGGTTGGTTATAATTTTTCTTTAATGAAATTGGTCATTTTAGTGTACAATTGTAAACGGGTTTTTCCACCGTAAATCCCATGGTTTTTGTCGGGATAAATAGCCCAATCAAATTGTTTGTTAGCTTGAACTAATGCTTCTACCATTTTCATGGTATTTTGAACATGAACATTATCGTCTGCAGTTCCATGAACTAACAAGAAATTACCTTTTAATTTACTCACGTGATTGATGGGGGAGTTGTTATCATAACCACTGGCATTTTCTTGAGGTGTTTGCATGTAACGCTCGGTGTAAATGCTGTCATAATATCTCCATGAAGTCACCGGAGCTACAGCAATAGCTGTTTTGAATACGTCAGCTCCTTGGAACAAACAGTTAGAAGACATGAAACCACCATAACTCCAACCAAAAATTCCAATTCTTGACGCATCAATATAGTTGTATTTTCCAAATACTTTGGCTGCATCAATTTGATCTTCTACTTCATATTTACCTAATTCTTTTTGGGTACATTTTTTAAAGGCCGCTCCTTTAAATCCAGTTCCTCTTCCGTCTACACATGCTACAATATATCCTTGTTGTGCTAACATCATAAACCAATAATCATCGGTTCCGTTCCAATCGTTGTTTACTTGTTGTGATCCTGGTCCCGAATATTGATACATAAACAATGGATATTTTTTTGAGGCATCAAAATTTTTGGGTTTGATCATCCAAGCATTCAATTGGTGGCCTTTTTCGGTAGTAACGACAAAAAACTCTTTAGCCGCCACGTCGTATTTTGCTAATTTTTGTTCTACCCCTTCATTTGAAACGATCGTTTTTATGGTTGCACCTGTTTTGGATTGGTTAAGGGTATAGGTTGGTGCTACTGTGGCACTCGAATAGGTATTGATGTAATATTGAAAATTCGGACTAAAAGTTGCTGAATTAGTTCCGGTTCTGGAAGATAGTCTTACTTTTGATTTGCCGTCAATTTTAATAGCATATACATCTCTATTAATGGAGCCATTTTCTACCGATTGGTAATAAATCATGCCAGATTTTTCATCAAAGCCATAATAATTTGTCACTTCCCAGGGTCCTTTAGTGATTTGTTTTTTCAATTTCCCGGTTTTGTCATAATGGTAAATATGATTGAAGCCGTCTTTTTCTGAAGTCCAAATAAAACTATTGTCTTTTAGGAATGTTAAATTATCCGTAATATCAATATAAGCATTGTCTTTTTCGTTCAATACAATTTGCGAACTACCGGTAGAAGCATTCACAAAATGCAAGTCTAAATTGTTTTGATGGCGGTTCATTACTTGAACACTTAGCAAAGCTGCATCGTTGGTCCATTTCATTCTAGGAATATAGAAGTTTTGATAGTTTCCTAGATTAATAAGTTTTGAAACACCAGTCTTTGTATCATATAGGTGTAAAGAAACTTCCGCATTTTTTTCACCTGCTTTAGGATATTTGAATACCGATTGAGTAGGATAAAGCCCTTGATTGAATAGGTCCATTGAAAACTCAGGCACTTGCGATTCGTCAAAACGGATGTAAGCAATTTTACTGCCGTCAGCGTTCCATTCATAGGCTTTTACAAAAGCAAATTCTTCTTCATATACCCAGTCGGTAATTCCATTAATAATGGCGTTTTTCCTACCATCAGAGGTAATTTGTGTCTCTTTGTTGGTCGTTAAGTCAACTGTAAATAAATTATTTTCAAAAGCATAGGCGATTTGGGTTCCATCAGGCGAAAAGCTAGGTTCTTGTACTGCCTTATCTGTAAATTTTGATATTTTTTTAGCAGCAATATCGTAAACAAAATAGTTTGCCGTAAAGGAGTGTCTAAATATTGGATTTGAGTTTGTAGCCAGTAGTATTTTTTGTTCTTTGGCATCAAATGTATAACTGTCAATAGATTTGAGTTCGGGATGATTTTTGGTGTCTAAAAGTGTACTCACTTTTTCTAAAGTAGCAAAATCATACAAATCGATTTGAAAACTTTTAGACGTTCGGTCAAAATTCAATACTGTGTATTGGTTGGTGTTCTTCATGGCGTTTAATTCGTCCATTCCTTTGGTTCGAAAAGCACCACCCCAGATTTCCTCTAACGTAATTTTTTGTTGCGCAACAACTGATACTGAGCTTACTATCCATACAAGCAGCACAAATGTTATTTTTTTCATAGAATTTAGTCTTAAAAACAGTTCAATTTTAGTGAAAATATATGAATTAATCACAATTTTAACCAAAACTTTTAACGTAAATGATAAATCTAGAGGTAATTTAATTCAGAAATATGCTACTTATTCAAGGAAATTATTCAAGTGTTTTTACCGTTTAAAAAGTTTGCACAATGTAAAAATATAAGGGCATTCCGATCGTAATATTTACAGGGAATGTTATGGCCAGCGCCATGGGTAAAAATAAGCCTGGATTTGCTTTAGGGACGGTATTTTTCATCGCTGCCGGAACTGCAATATAGGAAGCACTCGCGGCTAATATCGCAAAAATAAAACGGTTCGCAATATCCGAAGTTACCCAACCGCTAATTAGCGCAAATAAGCAGCCATTGAAGAGGGGTATAACCGCCGCAAAGGCAAAGGGGAACCAGCCGTGTGCAAAAAATGATTTTAATTTCTTACCGCTTGTGATTCCCATATCCAATAAGAAGATCGCTAAAAATCCTTTGAACAAATCATTTGTAAAAGGTTCAATGCCTTGTGCTTCTTTAGCCGAAGTAAGGAATCCAATCAACAAACTCCCTAAAATTAATAATACACTTCCGTTTGTAAATGAATGTCTCAGTATGAATCGTTTGCTGATAGGATTTGTTTTTTCTTTGTGATAAAGCGAAATTAAGACCAAGCCCACTATGATGGCCGGAGATTCCATTAATGCCATAATAGCAACCATGTTACCATGCAATTCTAATTGATGCGATTCAAGATAGGAGGCGGCTGTTACAAAAGTAACCGCACTAATGGACCCATATGCTGCGGCAATTGCTCCCGAATCAAAAACACCTAGTTTGCGTTTCAATATAAAAAAGGTGTAGAGTGGAATTATAATTGAGATGGAAATTCCGAATAACATAGACCATATTATTTCATTGGTTATGCTTTCATGAGAAAGTTCTTGCCCGCCTTTGAATCCAATAGCAAATAAGAGGTATAAGGAAATAAATTTTGATGAATTTTGTGGGATTTCTAAATCACTTTTTAAATAAACAGCTATTATTCCTAAGATAAAATAAAGTAATGCCGGATTGGTAAGGTTTTCTAATAATAAGTCTAAATTCATGATACAATTTTATTTTTGGGTAGCTCTAGTTAATCGGTCGTTTAGGGTTCGGCCAAGGCCTTCGTCAGGAAAACGTTCTGCAATGATTAGGTCTAAATTCAAAGAATCTAATTCGTGTAAGGAATTGTACAAATTGGCTGTTGCAATTTTCAAATCGCCTTCAGGAGATAATATTTTTTGTTGGGTTAGTGGTACATTTTGTAGCGCTTGCTGAAACACAAGCACCCCTATTTTCATATCCTTCCACAGATTCAACTCATGTTGAACATTAGAAGTAAGGATTATTTTTGTTGTTGGAGCATAGTGTTTTTTAAACATCCCGGGGGTGGTCGTTTTCTTATGGCCCGATTGGAGCAAGGTTACGTTCCCTGTTATTTTTTCAATTTCTTCAATTGAAATAGCCCCTAATCTATATACAATTACTTGGTTTTGATCAAATCCAACAATGGTGGATTCTACACCAGCGCTGCACGAACCACCGTCTAAAACCATGTCAATTTTAGTGTCAAAATAGTCGTCGACATGTATGGCTTTTGTGGGGCTAATTCGGGTAAACGGATTGGCACTAGGAGCCACTAAAGGAAAAGCGATCGAATGTAATAATTCTAATGTTAATGGGTGGTTTGGAACTCTTACAGCAACGGTATTTTGATCGGCCGTTACGAGATTAGAAATTTGTTTTTGTTTCTTCACAAGTAAGGTAAGAGGGCCAGGCCAAAATGTTTTCGCTAATTGATGAGCCATTTCTGGAATATCAGTACCTACATTTTTCAGTTCTTCATAATTTTTGATGTGCAGAATTAATGGATTAGTTGTAGGTCTTTGTTTGATGTCGAAGATTTTAAGAATGGCGCGTTCGCTAAAAGCATTTGCAGCTAAGCCATAAACGGTTTCAGTGGGAATACCCACTATACCTTCGTTATTTAAAAATTGTGCAGCTAATTGAATGTCAGTACTAATCATTAATATTAGGGATTACAAAAATCACAATACATTGGATCTTCGGTTGTTTTTTCAAAGGGATATTTCTTTTTTAATTCATATTCACACCGATTGCATTGATAGATGTGAGCAGAGATCGATCGGGTTGGTAAATGGCATTGATTACACAATAAACCGGCTTCAGCTCTAACCACACCAAAGCCGGGAAATTGACAGTTTGGACAAACTGTATTTATTTTTTGTACTAATTTTAATCCAACTTCCTTGATGATATGCATTCGAGTAGGATTGTAATTGGCTCTCATGTCGGTTTCAACAAAGCAAGGAGATTGGTCTTTGGTGAAATCAAAAAAAATAGTTTTTAAGGTCTGAAGATCTTGAATGCCTTTGCTGATTTTTGTCCAATTGTGTTGGCTGTTTTTTACGATAACAGCATGCGATGGAAATTTTATTTTATTTACAAATTCTTCCAACTGGCTAAAGGAATTAACTTCTTGAGCATCAAAATTTGTTTCCATACTCACTATACGTTCGACGATTTCTACATTGTTTTTTTTGTCATACAACATAATGAGTTCGTCATTGGCTGGCGAAAAAAATACTGTAGGGTGGTTTCCAAACGAACCTTCTGTGGCTAAAGCTAAATCAAGGCCTTCTACTTCCAAGGCCATTTGACATTTTGATCGTAAGGTATCTAATGCATTGTCCTTTCTTTCGATTTCGCCACTAAAAGTACCTAGTGTATCGGTGTCAAATTTTGATGGAATCGTATAGCTTAGGTTGTATTCTTTTTCAAAAATGGGCCCTAATACTTGCTCTTTCGAATGCTTAGTTACAATTAATAATGCTCTATCTTTAAAAAGACTTATTTGTTTATTCATACTTTATTTCAACAAAAGAATCAATTACCAAATTTTTATTTTGATTTTTTGCTTGCGAAATTATACTGGAAATATTGGCTAAGTTTTCTTTCAATTCGGCAACTCTTTTTAAAGCGTTTTGGTCGTCATTCCCAAATCGAATTTGGGAACTAAAATTTTTAACGGTATTAAATTGTATGTTTTTTGTATACAAATCCATTAAAATTTCATGGGCATCATTTGCGGAAAACTGACCATTAATTAAATTTATTTTTTTCTTCATTTTTATAAGTGATATTTGATAAATGATTAATTAATTTTATCAACAATAGCATTACCGTTATTGCAGAACAGATGAGCAATTTTTCAATAAATAAATGACAGGTATTTATTATTTTAATGAGGAGTATAGCCTCAATTAAGATGCAACAAAAAATGAGTATTTGAATTATTGATTTCTTCATTTTGTGAATTATTTTGCAAATCTCTTGATAATAATTCATATGTTTTTATTTATCTTTGCAATAAATATTATAAAATTATCTTATGAATTATACCCTCAATCAATTGCGGATTTTTGTTAAGGTCGTTCAATTACAAAGCGTTACAAAAGCTTCAGAAGAATTGCATTTAACCCAGCCGGCAGTTTCCATTCAATTGAAAAATTTTCAAGATCAATTTGAAATTCCCCTCACGGAAGTTGTAGGAAGAAAAATATTTGTTACAGAATTTGGTAAAGAAATTGCCATGGCAGCCATCCAAATTTTAGAACAGGTAAATACGATAACTCATAAAACCTTAGCTTATAAAGGGCAACTTTTCGGTAAAATTAAAATTTCAATTGTTTCCACCGGAAAATATGTTATGCCCTATTTTTTAGGCCCTTTTTTAAAAAATAATCCGGGTGTTGAATTGGATATGGATGTAACCAATAAAAATAAGGTATTAAAGAGCCTTCAAAACAATGAAGTCGATTTTGCCTTGGTTTCAATTTTGCCTGAGAGTATTAAATATGAGAAAATTGATTTGATGCAAAATAAGTTGTTTTTTGTTGCTCATAAAACCTTTGTTTCAAAAAGCACAAAAACCGAATTCATTTTTAACGAGACGCCACTTGTTTTTAGAGAAAATGGATCTGGAACAAGACAGGCTATGGAACGGTTTATTACTCAAAACTCAATTGAGATACAAAAGAAAATGGAATTGACTTCTAATGAAGCGGTCAAACAAGCAATAATGGCAGGTTTAGGAAGTTCCATTATGCCGTTAATTGGAATTCAAAAAGAAATCCAAAATAAAGATTTGCAAATCGTTCCAATAAAAGGGTTGCCCATTATGACCAATTGGAGTTTAATTTGGCTTAAAGGTAAGAATCACAGTCCTGCAGCTCTGGCTTACTTAGCCTATTTAAAGGAAGAGAAAGATCAAATCATTAATACCCATTTTAGTTGGTATGAATCGATATAATGAACTTACTTTATGATAATACGTACTAAGATTCTTATCCAACTGCAAGAATTACTATCTTTGTTTTTCAATTTTATCCTATGCAACAAAACGTAAAAGGCTTTTCAAAACTTTCGAAAGAAGAAAAAATTAATTGGATCACCACAACGTATTTTTCAAATTCAAAAGAGGCTACCGCCATTCTTCGGAATTACTGGAATACGGATCAAAATTTGCAAAAATTACACGACGAATTCATTGAAAATACACTGACTAATTTTTACGTGCCTTATGGTGTAGCTCCAAATTTTACAATCAATGGAAAAAGCTACACAATTCCTATGGCCATTGAAGAAAGTTCAGTAGTTGCGGCAGCTTCCAAAGCGGCTAAATTTTGGGGAGAACGAGGAGGATTCAAGACTACTATAATCAATACTGAAAAAATTGGACAAGTACATTTTCTTTTCCAAGGGAGTGCTGCAAAATTGACAACATTTTTTAATCAGATTAAACCAACATTTTTTGCAGATACGGCCGAAATTACCAAAAACATGGAAAAAAGAGGCGGTGGTATTTTAGATATTGTTTTGGTAGATAAAACCCATACAATTGACAACTACTTCCAATTGCATGCTACTTTTGATACAAAAGATAGTATGGGAGCCAATTTTATCAATACTTGTTTGGAACAATTTGCCAAAACATTAGAACACCAAGCGCAGGAATATGCTGATTTTACTGCCGATGAGCGCGCTGTTCAGATTGTGATGAGTATATTGAGTAATTATGTCCCCAATTGTTTGGTCCGTGCCGAGGTATCGTGTCCAATAACGGAATTATCGGAATCAGAAGCTATAGATGCTAACGAGTTTGCTCAAAAATTTGCGACCGCGGTTCGTATTGCCGAAATCGAACCTTACCGCGCGGTTACTCACAATAAAGGAATCATGAACGGAATAGATGCAGTGGTATTAGCTACAGGAAATGATTTTAGAGCTATTGAAGCTGGAGTTCATGCCTATGCTAGTAAATCGGGCTCCTATTCGAGTTTATCACATGTCAAGATTCAAGATGGAATTTTTACCTTTTGGTTGGAAGTTCCTCTAGCTCTTGGCACTGTTGGCGGCCTCACTTCATTACATCCTTTGGTTAAATTTTCTATGGAACTATTAGGCAAACCCTCTGCCGAAGAATTAATGCAAATTGTTGCTGCTGCGGGCTTGGCACAAAATTTTGCCGCGTTACGCTCTTTAACAACTACAGGTATACAACAAGGGCATATGAAAATGCATTTAATGAATATCTTGAATCAGCACCAAGCTACAAAAGAAGAAAAACAAAAAGTATTGGATTATTTTAAGGAAACCACCATTTCGCATAGTTTAGTGGTGGATTATTTAGATAAAATCAGAAAGTAATGGCGTCACAAAACTATTACAGTAATGGCAAGTTATTACTAACAGGGGAATATGTAGTACTTGATGGTGCCGAAGCTTTAGCTGTTCCTACTCGTTTTGGTCAAAATCTTGTGGTAAAAGAAGGAGAAAAAAATTATGTAAAATGGACTAGTTTTGATGCCGATCAAAGTATATGGTTTACAGACCTTATAGCTTTTGATGCCATCAAAAACAAAAAATCTACTGACCCAAATAGTTCGGTTACAAATACACTAATTGAAATACTACACCAGGCCCATATTCAAAATTCGAAAATTTTGGATGGTGTTGGTTTCGAAGTTGAAACGCATTTGACTTTTCCCAGAAATTGGGGTTTAGGAACGTCTTCCACTTTGATTAATAATATTGCGCAATGGTTTCAAATTGATGCTTTTACGCTATTAAATACCAGTTTTGGAGGCAGTGGGTATGATATTGCTTGTGCTCAGTCCAACCGTCCAATTGTGTATCAATTGATAGAAGAGCAGCCAAAATTTTATGAAGTGCCATTTGATCCGTCCTTCAAAGAACACATTTATTTTGTGTACTTAAATCAGAAGCAAAGTAGTAAATCTGCCATTGCAAGTTACTTGACACAGCGTCATAAAAGTATTGCTGTTGTTTCTAAAATAAATAAAATTTCGCAGCAAATCATTCAGTGCAATACGCTAATCGAATTTGCGCAATTGATGGAATACCATGAGATTTTGATGAGTGAGGTTTTGGAAACCACTACAATAAAAGAGCGTTTTTTTTCAGATTTTAAAGGAGTTATCAAAAGTTTAGGCGCATGGGGCGGTGACTTTATTATGGTGATTTCACCTGAAAATCCGGAAGGTTATTTTCACAAAAAAGGCTACGATACGGTATTAAAATATCATGAATTAATTTATTAGTAATGCTTAATGATGCTTTCAAAATATTTATATAAATTTACCAGTATATTTTTAACTTGAAATCCATCATGTTACACCTACAAATAGTAAAGAAGAGTTTAACTATGAGAAATGGTATTTTGCTGTTTTCTTTTCTATTCTTGGGTATTTTTAACATGAAAGCGCAACAGGATGCTCAATTTACGCAGTACATGTACAATACAGTATCTATCAATCCTGCTTATGCAGGCTCAAGAGGTGTATTTAGCGTTTTTGGAATCCATCGAGCACAGTGGATCGGACTCGAAGGAGCGCCTACAACTACTGCAGTTTCGTTTCATACTCCCATTAACGATACTAGAATTGGAATGGGGATTTCAATAGTGCAAGATGCCATTGGTCCTTCAGACAAGCAAATCCTTTCTGCCGATTTTTCCTATACAATTGCAACCTCAGAAACCTATAAATTGTCTTTTGGATTGAAAGGTACTGCGAGTTTGTTTTCCATTGATTATACCAAATTGAAGCAATACGATTTAAATGATCCTAGATTTCAAAATAACATATCCAACCAGTTTTCACCCAATATTGGTGCGGGTATTTATTTACATTCTAAGCAGTTGTATGCAGGTATTTCAGTACCGTTCATGTTGCAATCCACCGAATTTAATGATGTCAATTCGCAGGTAACCCATGAAGCACGTCATTATTATTTTATGGGGGGCTATGTTTTTGATGTTTCTGATAGTACAAAGTTTAAACCTGCATTTTTAGTAAAAGCTGTAGAAGGGGCTCCATTGCAAGTAGATCTTACCGCAAACGTTATGTTTCAGGATAAATTTGTTCTTGGAGGTGCTTGGCGTTGGGATGCAGCACTGAGTGGTTTGGTAGGCTTTCAAGCAAATGACAATTGGTTCTTAGGCTATACTTATGATGCCGATAGCACAAAATTGGCCAATTATAATTCGGGCTCTCACGAACTGTTTTTACGCTATGAGTTCATCGGTAGCAAAGAAAAAATTGTTTCCCCTCGATTCTTTTAAAATGCATGGTGTTATGGAAATAAAAAAGACTTTATTAATTCTCGGATTGTTGTTTGGTTTGCTTGGTTTTGCTCAACAAAAATCCCTTTTAAAAGCCGATAAAAATTACGATCAATTTCTGTATGTTGATGCCATCAAAACGTATGAAAAGGTAGCTGAAAAAGGATATAAATCCATACAATTATTTTCCAAATTGGGTGATTCGTATTATTTTCAATCGCGATATACCGAAGCTAATCGCTGGTACGAACAACTTTTTTCTTTACAAAAAAAAGTAACGGCAGAATACTATTTTAGATATGCTCAAACGCTTAAATCGGTTGGTAATTATGACAAATCTGCGGCCTTAATGCAAGCTTTTGAGGCACTAAAGGCCAACGATTTTCGAGTTAAATTAGCTCAAAAAAAGCTTAATTATTTAGAAGAAATTAAAAAAAATTCAGGTCGCTATCGCGTTAAAAATGCCGGAATTAATTCCCCTTATTCCGATTATGGTGCAGCGTTTTATAAAAACACTTTGGTGTTTACTTCGGCTCGAGATACAGGAGGATTATTTGTACGAAAACACCATTGGAACAATCAACCGTTTACCAATTTGTACGGTGCAGCCATTCAAGATACTGCGCAACTAGGAACCCCTGAAATTTTTTCTAAAAAAACCAACTCCAAATACCATGAGTCAACCCCAGTTTTTACTTCAGATGGGAATACCATGTATTTTACGCGTAACAATTATGTAAATGGTACAAAAGGGAAGGATCAAAAAAATACCATATTATTAAAAATATATAAGGCCACAAAAGTGGGAGAAAAATGGGAAAACATTGTAGAATTGCCTTTCAATAGCAACCAATACAATTGTGCTCATCCAGCCTTGAGTCCCGATGAAAAAACCTTATATTTTTCTTCAAATATGCCGGGTTCTTTTGGAATGTCTGATTTGTATAAAATAGCCTTACTGCCAGATGGAAAGTATGGAAAACCAACAAATTTAGGTTCCGGAATCAATACCGAAGCCCGAGAGTCATTTCCGTATATTTCTAAAACCGACGAATTGTATTTTGCTTCCGACGGACATCCAGGAATGGGAGGATTGGATGTATTTGTGACCCAACTAGCGTCCGATGGAAATTTTGGTGCTATTCAGAATATTGGAGCACCCGTAAACAGTCCTTTTGATGATTTTGCCATGATCATGGACGTGTCAACAAAAATTGGATATTTCAGCTCAAACAGAACCGAGGACAACATTGGGGACGACGATATTTTTCAATGTATTGAATTACGTACGTTGCCAACTACTTGCCAACAAGCTCTTTTGGGGACTGTTTTAGATGTTGTAACCCAAAGACCACTTGCATCTGTTCAAGTAGTGTTGTTGGATCAAAATCTTGTACCAATAAAGGAAATAATTACCGATGCGGCGGGAACATTCGATTTTGGGCTAGTGGAATGCAATATGATGTATAGTTTGCGCGCCACCCTTGCTGATTATGACGGAAATGAAATGAGAATTTCTTCAGGATCTGAGGCAGGTAAATCAGAAATAAAAATGGACTTAACACCAAAAATACAGACCCTAAATGTAGGTGATGACTTGCGAAAAGCCCTTCAAATTGACGTCATTCATTTTGATTTGGATAAAGATGTCATTCGACCTGATGCTGCAGTAGAGTTAGCAAAAATTTTGGAAGTTATGCAACAAAACCCAGGTCTTGAAGTAGATGTGCGTTCGCATACCGATAGTCGCCAAACGCACCAATATAACATTCAATTGTCCAATAGACGAGCAAAATCTACCATACAATGGTTGGTGAATAAAGGGATAGATGCGCGCCGTTTGACCGGAAAAGGATATGGAGAAACACAATTGGTAAATGCTTGTGCCGATAATGTTACGTGTTCTGAAGAAGCTCATCAAGCCAACAGACGAAGTGAGTTTATCATTACAAAAATATAGAAGTAAAACAAAAAACCCTTGAAAATCATAGGATTATCAAGGGTTTAAGTGGTACCTCCAGGGATCGAACCAGGGACACATGGATTTTCAGTCCATTGCTCTACCATCTGAGCTAAGGTACCGTCACAAAAACAAATAGTACTACTTGTTCATTGCGGGTGCAAATATAGAATCTATTTTAGATTATCCAAAACAATTTTAAAAAAAAATCAATTTGTATATTTGCAATTCAAAAAATCAGAAGATGCTTATTACCATAGATGTTGGGAATTCAAGAATTAAAGTAGCTGTATTTGAACAAGATATCCTTTTGGATTTGTTTGTAGTGAATCCTATGGAGGCATTTTCTTTTTTTTCTCAAATTTTTATTCAGTACCCAAAAATTCAAAAAGCGCTGTTTTCATCTGTTGGTCCATTTGACCAAACTGTATTGGCTTTTATTCAAAAGCAAGTTACTACTCAAATCATAGACCATCAAACAAAATTTCCATTCAGTAACCATTATGCTACACCACAAACTCTTGGCATCGACCGAATGGTACTTGCCGCGGGTGCTACCTTATTATTTCCAACCAAAAATCGCTTGGTAATAGATGCAGGAACCTGTGTAACATATGATTTTATAGATCAACACAATCAATATTTGGGCGGGGCTATTTCTCCAGGAATTGCATTGCGCTATAAAAGCTTGAATGATTACACCCAAAATCTTCCCCTGCTAGAAAAATGTGAAATCGAAAATCTGGTTGGGGATTCTACTAAAAATTCAATTCACAGTGGAATAATTCATGGACTAGTATTTGAAATCGATGGTTTTATTTCCCAATATTTTCATAAATATCCAGATTTAACAGTAATTTTAACAGGAGGAGATGCAGATTTTTTGGCTAAAAGATTAAAAAACCCCATATTTGCCCATCCAAATTTCCTGTTAGAAAGTTTGCGCCTATTATCAACTTATATACATCAAAATGATTAAAAAAATTTTTGCTTTCGTTTTCATTCTAATTTCTTCTGTTTCTTGGTCTCAAGACAATACAGCATCTCCTTATTCTTATTACGGACTTGGCGAAATAAAATTCAAAGGAACTCATGATGTAAGAGCAATGGGAGGTGTAAGTATTTTTAATGATAGTACGCAATTAAATATTGTCAACCCAGCTTCATTTTCAAAATTAAATTCAACTGCATTTACTATTGGCGCGACGACATCAACGACAAATTTTACTACTGCTGCAGTAAATGAAAAGGCACAACGTACTACAATTGATTATTTAGCTATTGGTTTTCCTTACGGAAAATTTGGATTCACATTTGGAATCATGCCTTATTCAGCTGTAGGGTATAAGATAGAAAATACGGTAACAGAAACGGATAATACAGAACGAAATAGACGAAATTATGGCAATGGAAATGTGAATAAAATTTATGTAGGAGCCGCTTATAACCTTACCAAAAAATTAAGTTTTGGATTTGATTTAGGGTATAATTTTGGAGATATTACAACCGAATATATAGAATCTATATATTCTCCCATTGTATTGCAATTGCGAAGTAGAGAACGAAATAATTCAAAGTTAACAGGGATGTCTTTAAATACGGGATTCTTGTACAAAACAAAAATCAATACTAAATTGGATTTAAATGCTGGTTTAACGTATCATCCAACGGCAACATTAACATCTGAAAACACGAGAAATATAGCTACTGTTTTATATAATATAAATGGCATAGAGTTGGTTGGAGAATCAAATGATATTCCAATGAGTAATACGAAAATGAAGATTCCTGCTGTGTTTACTTTTGGTTTAGGGATTGGAGAAAGCAAAAAATGGGCCTTGGGTTCAGAAGTGACCTTGTCTAACAATAGCGAATTGACGAACCGATTTGGATCGATTGATAATGTAAGTTTTGAAAATTCAAAGAAAGTTTCCATCGGTGGATTTTACATTCCTAAGTATGATTCTTTTAGTAGTTATTTCAGTCGGGTAGTATATCGAGGTGGATTTAGATATGAAAATACCGGGATGGTGATTAACAATACCAGTATTAATGATTATGCACTTACCTTTGGTTTGGGATTACCAGTTGGGTATTCGAAAATTAATTTAGGTCTTGAATATGGTAAAAAAGGAACGCGTGCCAATGGGTTAATTGAAGAAAATTATATCAATGTTACCGTTGCATTATCGTTGAACGATCTTTGGTTCATCAAAAGAAAAATTGACTAAAACTATTTCAAAATGCGTTTTCAAAATTGCTTAACGAGCCCTATTAAAAGTGCCTTTGCATTAGTAGGGGTCTTAGTACTTCTTGCTTGTGAGAGTGATTTAAAAAACGTAAGAAAATTAACTGAAACTTCATTTGCTCCATCGGGATCAGTTGATTCTATACACCTAAAATACACCGATTCAGGACGCATTAAATCGATTTTGAAGAGTCCTAAAATGCTCGATTATAGTGCAATTTCACATCCATTTACAGAATTTCCTAAAGGCGTGCATTTGACGTTAATAGATGAAAATGGCAACAAGAGTACAATCGTGGCTAATTATGCAATTTCTTTCAAGAAAACCAAAATTATTGATCTTCAGGGAACGGTTGTTATTACAGCTCAAGATGGAAAAAAACTAGAAACTTCTCAATTGTATTACGATCAAAAAAACGAATGGTTTTTTACCGAAAAGCCTTTTAAATATACCGATGAAGCTGGAGGGTATCTTGAAGGTCCTGGGGTTGACTTCAGCAAAGATTTTAAAATTTTCAACATGCAGCGAAGCAGCGGAGAAGTAAACTCAATTGACTAAATTAAAAACACTTACTATGAATTATTTGAAATTTGTACAATACTTTTATTTGGCTTTTGCCGCGTTTTTTGCGTACGATGCCTTTGCAAAATTTTCACAACATGAAAGTTATGTTTTGAGTATCATTATCGCCCTAGTTTCGTTAGGGATGTTTTTCTTTAGAAGACATTTTTACAACAAATACCAAAATAAAAAATAAAATCATAAAAAATCTATGAAAATGTGCGTTTTCTATTTTTATTATTAAATAGATAATCGTATTTTCGCCCTCTGAAAAAAAATTAAACACAAATAAAAATGGCAGTTTTATCTAAAATTAGACAACGTTCATTCTTCTTAATTGTAATTATTGCATTAGCATTATTTTCATTTGTATTAGCAGATGTAATCAAGAGTGGGACTTTTGGAACTAGTGCAAACAGTGTAGGCTCTATCAATGGAACCGATATATCTGCACAAGAATTCATGCAACAAGTTGCAATGATTGAAAAGCAAGGTCAAGGAATGAGTAATACACAAGCTATGAATACGGCTTGGGAACAAAAAGTTAGAAGTATTATTCTTGGAGAAGAATTTGAAAAATTGGGACTTAAAATAAGTGGTGAACAATTAATCAATGTGATCAAACAAAATCCAAACTTTGCTCAAAATCAACAATTTTTAAATGCAGCAGGTCAGTTTGATGAAAATAAATTTAAAGAATATATCAAATCTTTAAAAAATGCTCCCAATCAAGAACAATGGTTGCAATGGAAAGATTTTGAAAAAAATATTGAAACGTATGCTGTAGAGCAAATGTACAATACCATGATTAAGTCTGCAGTAGTTACTACAAAGGCTGAAGGTAAGTTTGCGTATCAAATGGAAGCTAGCAAAGCAGATTTTGATTTCGTAACGGTAGCTTTCTCAACAGTTAACGATAATCAAGTTAAAGTTTCTGATGCTGAGATTTTAGAGTTTATGAAAAAGAATCCTAAAAAATATAAATCAGACCCTACCAGAAGTATCGATTTTATTTTAGTGGATAACAAACCTTCTAAAGAAGATGAAGCAGCAATGCTAGAATCTATTACTGGGGTTTTAACAGGAAAAGTAGTTTACAACGAACAAACGAAAAAGAATGATACTCTTCCTGGATTTAGAACGGTTGCAAATGTAGCTGAATTTGTAAACGCAAATTCAGACATTAAATTTGACTCTACCTATATCGCAAAAAAAGATTTACCAGTAGAATTTCAAGAGCAGTTATTTAATTTACCAGCAGGAGCTGTTTTCGGACCTTATAACCACAACGGACACCAATGTTTGTCTAGAATGATAGCAAGAAAGCCAAATGCAAGCGCAAAAGCAAGTCATATTTTATTAGCATACAAAGGAGCAGAACGCTCTACGGCTACAAGAACAAAAGAAGAGGCTCAAAAATTAGCCAACGATTTATTAGCTCAAGCTAAAGCAAATCCAGGTAACTTCCCAATGTTAGCCATTACAAATTCTGATGATCCTGGATCAAAAAATAATGGAGGAGAATACGATAATATTGCACCAGGTCAAATGACACCAAAATTTAATGATTTTGTGTTTAATAATCCAGTAGGAACTATGGGTGTTGTAGAGACAGAATTTGGTTTTCACGTAATGAAAGTATCGGGTAAAAATGATGCCGTATTATTGGGAACTGTGGCGCAAAAAATTCAAGCTTCAGACGCTACTATTGATGCTGCTTACACAAAAGCAAGCCAATTAGAGTCTAGTGCACTAGAAAACAAAGATTTTGAAGCGGTAGCTAAAAAAGCAGGTTTAGTTGTTACTCCTTCTACCAATATTAAAGCGTATGATGAATATGTTCAAGGTTTGGGATCGCAAAGAGAGATAGTGCGTTGGAGTTTTAATAAAGATACAGAAGTGGGTGGTATCAAACGTTTTGAAGTGCCTCAAGGTTTTGTAGTAGCTAAATTAAAAGATATTAACGATACCGAATTACTTCCTTTAGACGTAGCAAAACAATCGGTAGAGCCGATCTTAAAAAATCAGAAAAAAGCTGAAATCATTAAGAAAAAAATGACTGGTAGTTCGTTAGAGGCTGTTTCAAAAGCATCTGGAGCTTCTATCATTACAGCTGCTGCGGTGACTGTTAAAAATCCAATGATTACTAATATCGGTATGGAACCAAAAGTAGTTGGAAAAGCATTTGGATTAGCAGCTGGAAAAACGTCTGGAATTATTGAAGGTACAAGCGGTATGTTTATGATTAGAGCAAAGAAGGTTGTTAAGGCGCCTGCTATTGCTGATTATACAACTTATATCAATCAAGAAAAATCACAGAATCAATCGTATGCTTCCTCAAAAGCTTTTATGGCGGTTAAAGATAAAGCAACGATTAAAGACAATAGAGGAAATTTCTAGTATTAAATTTCTTTAAGGATATAAAAAAAGAGCTGATTTTTCAGCTCTTTTTTTATACCTTTTTTATAACATAGGTTACAATACCCCAAACGGTAAAATTGGTATGTAAATTAACTTCAATGGGTTTGTAATTTGAATTTTCAGGCATTAAAAACAAGGCTTCACCTTCTTTCTTAATGCGTTTTACCGTAAACTCGCCATCGATTAAACAAACCGCTATTTTATCGTGTATAGGTTCTAAACTTCGATCGATCACTAAGATATCGCCATCATCAATTCCAGCGCCTGTCATCGAATTTCCTACCGCTTTTGCATAAAAAGTAGCTTCTGTATTTTTGACTAATGTTTTGTCTAAGCTGATTTTGTTTTCTTCAAAGTCGGCTGCAGGAGAAGGGAATCCAGCCTTGATGCCTCCCGAAAAATAAGGGTGTTTTTGCACGGCACTTTCATCGGGAAGGTAGATCTTTATTTTTTGATTTACTGACATTTTATTTCAATTATTTCCGCAAAGTTTGTGGTGTATTTTTTAGAGAGGTGTTGCTGTTTCATTTTCCAGGTGCGTTGCAAATCTTGACTTCCTAATCGTATTTTGCGTTCGCCCGACTTTTTATGATAGGCATCTATTGTTTCCATTAGCTTTTGAAATTTCGGATTTTCATCCTCAAACAAATGAAATTGTTTTTGATGGGCCGGAATAATTTCGGTAACGATGACGCCCGCTTTTTTATAGGTACTGCCTTCTTCATAAAGTTCATTCAGAATTTTTACGGCGATATCACAAATAGAGAATGCGGTATTGCTTGGAAAAGATAAGGTTTGCATACGGTAAAAACTGTATTTTTCTCCCCCCTTGGCTTTAAATCGATCTTTGTTCAAATAGACGATGACTCCGTAGCAACACGAATTTTGTTTGCGCAATTTTTCAGCACAAATACTAGCAAACGTCACGACACGTTCTTTAAGTGCATTAAAATCGGAAATGTCCTTTTCAAAGCTACGGGTAACTGCTATGTTTTTTTTGGCTTTTGGCTCTTCCATTTCCAATACTGATCGTCCTTCTAATTCATATTTTAAACGCAATCCTACCACACCCATTTCTTTTTTAATGAAGGCTTCGTTATGGGGTAGGGTAAAATCAAATGCGGTTCGTATTTTTTGTTGTTGCATTTTTTTGGTCAATCGAAAGCCAATGCCCCAAACGTCTTCAATTTTTGTCCATTTTAAGGCTTTGATTCGCTTCTCATCGCTATCAATTACATAAACGCCTCGTGTTCTTTCGGGAAATTTTTTAGCAATCTTATTGGCTATTTTTGCCAATGCTTTGGTGGGCGCAAACCCAATGCCTGTTGGAATACTCAACCATTGCATGATTCGTTCTTGCATTTGTATGCCAAGGGAATGATAGTCCGAGATGCGATGTCCTTCAAAGTTTAAAAATGCTTCATCAATACTGTATACCTCTACATTTGGAGTGTAGTGCTCTAATAGCTTCATTACGCGTTGGCTCAAGTCGCCATACAGTGCGTAATTGGAGGAAAAAACTTTTATTTGATGTTGCTCTATGAGGTCTTTGATTTTAAACGCTGGAACACCCATAGATACTCCTAGATTCTTTGCTTCATTGCTGCGTGAAATAATACAACCATCATTGTTTGACAAAACTACGACAGCTTTGTCTATCAAATGAGGTTGAAAAACACGTTCGCAAGAAACGTAAAAATTATTACAGTCGACCAGTGCATACATGGAGTAAATTTACTTTTCTTTTTGTAAAAAAAAGAGGCGACAATTGTTAATGTTAATAAAAAAACGCAACCGGTATTTCGGTTGCGTTTGTAGGATTATAAGTGCTAAATATTTTTAATCGTTTAGTTTTAAAACGGCCATGAAAGCTTCTTGTGGAATTTCTACATTTCCTACTTGGCGCATGCGTTTTTTTCCTTTTTTCTGTTTTTCTAATAATTTACGTTTACGTGAAATATCGCCCCCATAACATTTGGCCGTTACATCTTTTCGGAGAGCCTTAATGGTTTCACGCGCAATAATCTTGGCACCAATGGCAGCTTGGATAGGAATATCAAATTGCTGTCTCGGAATCAATTCGCGTAATTTTTCACACATTTTTTTACCAATATTATAGGCGTTGTCTTCGTGAATCAAGGCCGAAAGCGCATCGACAGATTGGGCATTTAATAAGACGTCTAATTTTACTAATTTAGAAGTACGCATTCCGATGGGGTGGTAATCAAAAGAGGCATATCCTTTGGATACGGTTTTTAATCGATCATAAAAATCAAATACGATTTCAGCTAACGGCATGTCAAAATTTAATTCGACACGTTCGGTAGTTAAATAGGTTTGATTGGTAATCAAGCCACGTTTTTCAATACACAAACTCATTACATTACCCACAAAATCTGCTTTGGTAATAATGGTTGCTTTGATATAGGGCTCTTCTACACGGTCTAATTTAGAAGGTTCTGGTAAATCAGATGGATTGTTTACAATCATGCCAACTTCTGGCTCTTTTTTGGTATACGCTAGGTAAGAAACGTTAGGAACGGTAGTAATTACCGTCATATTGAATTCGCGTTCCAAACGTTCTTGTATGATTTCCATGTGTAACATTCCTAAGAAACCACAACGGAACCCAAATCCTAAGGCTGCCGAACTCTCAGCGGTAAATACTAACGAAGCGTCGTTCAATTGTAATTTTTCCATAGAGGCACGAAGGTCTTCGTAATCTTCCGTATCTACCGGATAAATTCCGGCAAATACCATAGGTTTTACGTCCTCAAACCCTTGAATCATATTGGTAGTTGGTGTTTTTGCATCAGTTACTGTATCACCTACTTTTACTTCTTTAGCTTCTTTGATCCCCGAAATTAAATACCCTACATCTCCTGTGGAGATAACATCTTTTGGCACTTGATTCAATTTCAACGTTCCCACTTCATCAGCAAAATATTCATTTCCTGTGGCCATGAACTTAATTTTTTGCCCTTTTCTGATTTCGCCATTTTTCACTCTAAAAATAACTTCAATGCCTCGAAATGGGTTGTAATGTGAATCAAAAATTAAGGCTTGTAAAGGTTCGTCTTTTTCACCTTTTGGCGCCGGAATTTTTTCAATGATAGCTGCTAAAATATTTTCAACACCAAAACCTGTTTTTCCTGAGGCATGAATGATATCTTCTAATTTACATCCGAGTAAATCAATGATATCATCGCTCACTTCTTCTGGGTTAGCGCTGGGTAAATCCACTTTGTTTAACACCGGAATAATTTCCAAGTCGTTTTCCAAAGCCAAGTATAAATTAGAAATGGTTTGCGCTTGAATACTTTGTGCCGCATCAACAATCAATAATGCGCCTTCACAAGCTGCAATAGATCGCGATACTTCATACGAGAAATCCACGTGACCCGGTGTGTCAATTAAATTTAGAATATATTTTTCACCTTTATAGGTGTATTCCATTTGAATGGCGTGACTTTTTATGGTAATTCCACGTTCGCGTTCCAAGTCCATATTATCTAATAACTGGGCTTTTTCCTCACGCGCAGTAACGGTTTGAGTGGCACCCAATAATCGATCGGCAAGCGTACTTTTTCCGTGGTCAATGTGTGCAATAATGCAAAAATTTCTAATGTGCTTCATTATTCAATATCAAGTTCAATTTTTACCAGCAATTCTTCACTGCCATTAATCTGCAAATATAGGGTAAAGTTTTGATTCTTGATAGCAGAAACCGATCGATCCGATGAGAAAAAATCAAAAATCAAAAATCCGTAATCTTCAATCAAAAATCTTATTCTATCTTTGCAAAAAAAGTACAGCACCATGCCAAAAATTGGTAACATCTTATTACCCGATTTCCCATTATTATTAGCACCGATGGAAGACGTGAGCGATCCGCCATTTCGTCGTTTGTGTAAATTACACGGGGCTGATTTGATGTATTCAGAATTTATCTCTTCAGAAGGATTGATTCGGGATGCGGTGAAAAGCAAGCAAAAGCTGGATATTTTTGATTATGAGCGTCCGGTTGGGATTCAAATTTTTGGTGGTGATGAAGAAGCTATGGAACTGTCTTCTCGAATTGTGGATGCAGTACAACCCGATTTGGTCGACATTAATTTTGGATGCCCCGTTAAAAAAGTGGTGTGCAAAGGAGCAGGAGCAGGGGTTTTGAAAGATGTAGATTTGATGGTCCGTTTGACCAAAGCGGTGATCAAAGGAACTAATCTTCCTGTGACGGTTAAAACACGTTTGGGATGGGATGAAAGTTCCATCAACATAGACGAGGTTGCCGAACGCTTGCAAGACATTGGCGTACAAGCTTTGACGGTGCATGCTAGAACTCGTGCACAGATGTACAAAGGACATTCCGATTGGAGTCATATCCAACGCATTAAAGAAAATCCAAGAATTACCATGCCCATTTTTGGAAACGGAGATATCGATTCGCCCGAAAAAGCTTTGGAATATAAAAATAAATACGGTTTAGACGGAATGATGATTGGTCGAGCGGCCATTGGTTATCCGTGGATTTTTAACGAAATCAAACATTATTTTGCTACCGGCGAAAAATTAGCAGCACCCCACATGAATGACCGAATTGAAGCGGCTAAAAATCACTTGATTTGGAGCATCGATTGGAAAGGCGAACGTTTAGGAATTAACGAAATGCGTCGTCATTACACCAATTACTTCAAAGGCATTCACGGATTTAAAGAGTACAAACAAAAATTGGTTACCACAGATGGTATCAATCAATTATTGGATGTATTTACTGAAATTGAGCAGGTTTTTGCCGATAATGTTGTGGAAGGCTAGTTCTATTATCCGTGATAGACTCTAGAAAACACAATTTTTCCGTCTTTAACTTCCAACACTTCAGCCACTAGCATGTCTTCTTCCCCTTGGACTTGTCGGATATATTCCATAAACACACGGTCGCTATTAGCAGTTAGTGAAGTAACTTTGTATTGTAAGGTCGGCAACCTATCGAAAGCGTCTTGCCACCAAATTTGCATTGCTTCTTTACCGATAATTAATCCATTCGTTTCTGGTTGCCGAATTTTTAATTTCGGACTAAAATGTTGTGCCTCATCGTCGTATAATGCTAATAATTTCTCAAGATTTTTTGTGTTGAACGCATCAAACCATCTAAGGGCAATTTGTTGGAGTTGATTGGGCATAAAGTTTAAATTATTATTTGAAACACATAGACATATAGGTTTCATAGTTTTTAAAAAAGATGTTTCACTGTAGATAACATAGCATTGTTACAACATCAAAAAAAAGCACAAAGAAAAAATCCTATGTGCCTATGTGTTTTACAAAATACGTTTAAGCATTTTTAAGGTTGATGATTTCTTGTTCGGTTAAGAAACGCCAATCACCTCTCGGTAAATTTTTCTTGGTTAACCCGGCAAAGGTAACTCGGTCCACTTTCAATACATCGTATTTTAAATGTTCAAAAATTTTACGCACCACTTTTACGTTGGACGTTTTCATTTTGATGCCAATTTCGCTTTTGGGTTGGTCTTCTATATAGGTTATTTCTTCCACGAATACTCTGTGTTCTTCAATGGTTAGCCCTTTTTGTATGCGTTCCAAATCTTCAAATTTTAAATTTTTATCTAAAGTAACTTGGTATACTTTAGACGAACGTTGATTGGGAACTGTAAATTTTTGAACAATTTCGGTATCATTGGTAAACAATAATAATCCTGTAGTCGTTTTGTCCATTCGTCCAACAGGAATTAAATTTGCTTTGGTAGCATTGCGCACTAAATCTAAAACATTAGCAGATCCTGGTGCATCATCTCCTGCTGTAGAAAAGTTTTTAGGCTTATTCAATAAAATATATTCTTTCTTTTCTGGGGTAATGTTTACGCCATCAAATTGAACCGAATCGGTTAATTTTACGCGGTAGCCCATTTCGGTAATGACTACTCCATTTACTTTTACATTGCCACTTTGAATGTAAATGTCGGCATCTCTACGACTGCACATCCCGGAATTAGAGATGTACCGATTCAAACGAATTTCGTCTGGATTTGAAGGTCTTTTAGGAGATTTTGCTGCCTTTGGTGCTTCTTTAGCAGCCTCTGGTTTTGGTGCAAATTTTGAAGGAGCTTTTCTCACAGGTGCATTACCTCTTGAATTGCTGGTTTTCTTGTATCCTCCTTGTCTAGCAGAACCTGGACGACTTTTATCGCTTTCTTGATGACGTGACATAATTGTAAACAAATTTCTGCAAAGATATAACTAATATGTGGAAATCAATTTTTTTCCATGAATCAAAACCGATGGTTCAATCAAAACAATTGAAAATACGCCAGCTACAATAATGAATTTTAATAAAAAGTGAAGTTTAAGGTAAGCTGTTTTTGTATTGGCCTTCCAGAGTAAAACACCAAAGAATAACAACCCCATTAAACTCAAATAGAAATACAAATCCATATAGCCCACATCATAAATTTCGATCAACAAATAAACGGGAAGTAATGTGCATACAGTTAACAATGAAATGATACTTTTCGCTGTCTTTTCTCCAAACACAACCGGTATTGTTTTGTAATCTGCAATTAAATCACCTTCCATGTTTTCGAGATCTTTGATCATTTCTCGAATAAGGATGAGCAGTAATAAGAAAGAAGCATGCGCAAATATGACGGGGTAAAAATTCTTATAGTACATTAATATTCCAAAGAAAGGCAGCACGGCTAAAAGAGCTGCCGTGATATTTCCAATGAGAAACATTTTTTTCAATTTGTGCGAATAGAACCAAATCAAGAAAATGTAGGTTGAAAAAAACAACAAGGCACGCCACGAAATGAAAAACATCAGTAATGCTATGATGAAATTAATCGTAAAATATACTTTTAATTTGGTTTCCTGACTTACCAATCGGTCTATCATGGCTTTTTTTGGCCGATTGATTAAATCTTTTTTTGCGTCGTAAAAATTATTGATGATATACCCCGATGCAATAGTCAAAGTAGCAGCAATGACGATGAATAGTAACTGCCAGTCAAGGATGATGTCCAAGGCACGTTTTTCGGGCGCCAAAATGAAAATGGCAGAAAGATATTGTGCTATAACAATTACCCAAATGTTATATCCTCTAATTACAGAAAAGAGGCTTGCAATTTTTTTGAGCGTTACTTTGGATTTACGAGTAAGCATTTCTCTTTTGGTTTCAGGTTATGGGGTATCGTTAAAGGGCTATAATGACGAATTTTATACTCAAACCTAATCCCTTTTTTCTAATCCCTTTTGCCTATTAAAAGTTATAAACTACTTCTAATTTATAGTCTTTTAAGGATTCTTTAGCCTTATCTAGATCTTGAGTAAATCCTAAAATATAACCACCGCCACCAGAACCACACAATTTTAAATAATAATCGTTGGTGTCAATCCCTTTTTGCCAAACTTGGTGGAATTGCTCTGGAATCATGGGTTTAAAATTATTCAAAACCACTTTTGATAATTGTTTGGTATTTTCTAATAAGGATTTTACATCACCGTGTAAAAAATTGTCTACACAAGCGTCGGTATATTTGATGAACTGTGATTTCAACATCGTACGGAAGCCATTGTCTTTCAAGTTTTCCATAAAAATGGATACCATAGGTGCTGTTTCGCCTACAATTCCAGAATCCAATAAGAAAACGGCACCTTTACCTTGGGTGCTTTGCGTTGGAATTCCTGTAGCTTCAATATTATCTTTCGAATTGATCAGTATGGGAATGCTTAAATAACTGTTTAAGGGATCCAATCCCGAACTTTTACCGTGGAAAAACGATTCCATTTGAGAAAAAATCATTTTCAATTGCAATAATTTTTCACGCGTTAAATTCTCTAAAACTGTGATTTTTTCGTTGGCATATTTATCGTAAATGGCAGCTACAAGTGCACCACTACTTCCCACACCATATCCTTGTGGAATGCTGGAATCAAAATACATTCCGCTGTTTACATCTTGTTTTAATACGTCTAAATTGAACGTAACCAATTCGGGTTGTTCTGTTTGTAAATTTTCTAAATACACTACAAATCTTTGGAGACTTGCATTTGATTTAATTGCGTTTTCTGAAGGGTTTTCCTCTTTTTTCAAGGCACCATTGTAGAAATTATAGGGGATTGAAAGTCCTTTCGAATCTTGGATGATTCCATATTCTCCGAAAAGTAATATTTTAGAGTAAAAAAGTGGTCCTTTCATAATTTTTAGTTTTCTTTTTCAGTAAACAATGAGTAAAGGTACAAAATTAATTTGATTTAGCACCGGTTCCAATTTGATCGCAAATATATTGCCCATTTTGACAATAGTCAACTAGTTCATTTTGAATAAATTGTAATACCTTTTCTTTTGTGCTTTCAGGATATAAGACATGCACATTGGCTCCAGCATCTAGTGTAAAACAAACGGGGATATTGTTCTCAGATCTAAATTTCCAAAGGGTATTGATGATGGCTAAGGTATTTGGTTTCATTAGTATAAAGTAAGGCATCGAAGTCATCATCATAGCGTGTAAGGTCAAAGCTTCGCTTTCTACAATTTTAATGAATTCTGCTATATCTCCAGAGGTTAGCACCTCTTTAATTTTCGATAAATTTTCGTGAGCTTGAGCAAAACGTTGTTCGGCAAAAGGATGATTGTGCATTAAATTATGTCCTAACGTACTCGAAACTTGTTTTTCACCTTTGTCTACTAACAATATGGTATCTTGGAAATTTTTGAAATTTTCATGAATTTCTGAAAATGCGACTCCAAATAAATCTGAACTCCCTGCTATTTCAGCATGATGGCCCCAAACGACCACTTCCCCTTTGATGCTTCTGCAGGCACTTCCACTTCCTAAACGCGCTAAAAAAGAAGCTTTTGCATAGAAATAGTCGTCAGAAAGGGTCGGATTTAAAGCCTTCTCTAAACTCATGATATTTACAGCTAAAGCGGCCATTCCTGAAGCAGAAGAAGCGATACCTGAACTGTGAGGGAAGGTGTTTTGGGTGTCAATTATAAAATGATATTCTTTTAAAAACGGACAATAGACTTCGATTCTTTCAAAAAATTTTTGAATTTTAGGCTTAAAATCTTCTTTTGGTTTTCCTTCAAATAACAATTCAAAAGTAAAGTCTTTGGAGTCCAGTTTTTTCATCACGCCCAATTTTGTGATGGTCTTACAATGGTTTAGCGTAAAACTTATGGAGGGATTCGCCGGAATTTGTTCTGATTTTTCACCAGCTATACTAGACTCTTGTTCTTTTTTACCCCAATATTTTACCAACGCAATATTACTGGGTGCACTCCATTCGAAATTTGCTGCTTCAAGGGAGTTGTAGGATGTTGCAATAAAATCTTTTTCGGTAAGCATGGTGAAATATTTTGACAAAAATACCGATTTTGATTGATTTGTTCCCTTGATATTTCGTTAATTTGCTATTAAAATTAGAAAAAATGACAAAATATTTGCGCATTATCAACATGGTTATGGTTTGTTTAGCAGTGGGTTATTTGTCCAGCAAAGTAACACAAGCCAGTATTGAGACGTGGTATCCCATGATAATAAAACCCAGTTTTAATCCGCCCAATTGGGTTTTTGCTCCGGTTTGGACCCTGCTTTTTGTCTTGATGGGTATTTCCAGCGGGTTAATTTGGAACCAAATGGCTACTAAGTTACCGTTGGTAAAAAAGGGCATGTTGTTTTTTGTGATTCAATTGGCATTAAATGCACTTTGGTCGTATATTTTCTTTGGGTTGCATAATTTTTTATTGGCTTTCGTAGAAATCATATTACTCTGGTTAATGATCTATGAAACCTATCATATCTTCAAACAAATTGATAAAAAAGCTGCGTATTTATTGATCCCATATTTGGTTTGGGTAGGCTTTGCTACTCTATTAACGGGCAGTATTTTTTGGTTGAATCGCTAATTCTAGGAAGTTTTATTTTGAGATATTTTCTGCCACAATAAAACCTCCGGTCCAAGCATTTTGGAAATTAAACCCACCGGTTATGGCGTCGATGTTGAGTATTTCACCGGCAAAATAAACATTTGGCAAAATTTTGCTTTCCATGGTTTTGAAATTTACTTCTTTTAAATCGATACCACCAGCCGTTACAAATTCTTCTTTGAAGGTGCTTTTTCCATTGACATGAAATTCCCCATTGGTAAGTTGTTCCCCAAATGCCATCATTTGTTTTTTGGAAACGTCAGCCCATTTCGTATTATCTGAAATTCCAGCGGCTATCACTAAATTTTCCCAAAGGCGTTTGGGCAATTCAAAATGCGCATATTTAGTAACTAATTTTTTGGCATGTTCCTCTTTGATGTCTTTCAATAAGTCGATTGCTTCCTCAAAAGTAGTTTCATGCAACCAATTGACTTGAATGGCAAATTGGTATTTTTTTTCGGCTAATTCTCTGGCACCCCATGCCGAAAGACGTAAAATTCCGGGACCACTCATGCCCCAATGGGTAATCAATAAAGGTCCAGCAGCTTGTAATTTGGATTTCTTTACTTTTACGGAAGCTACCGCTGATAACCCCATTAAATCTTTAATTCGAGGATCTTTAATATTAAACGTAAACAAGGATGGAACAGCTTCGATTATGGAATGCCCTGCATTTTGTAACAATTCCCACATTTTAGGATTACTACCTGTTGCCATTACAATTTTTTCACAAGTAAAAACCTCTTGAGTAGTTGTTATTTTCCAATGGGTTTCGGTTTTATATAATTCTTGAACACTATGATTTGTTAAGACATCTATTTTATGTTTTTTCACTGCTGCATGAAAACAATCGATGATGGTTTGTGACGAATCGGAAACCGGAAACATTCTTCCATCGTCTTCAATTTTAAGTTCTACGCCATGCTTTTCAAACCACTCAATGGTATCTCCCGAACAAAATTGATGAAACGGTCCTTTCAATTCGCGTTCGCCACGAGGATAAAATTTCACTAATTCATTAGGTACAAAACAAGCATGGGTTACGTTACAGCGTCCCCCGCCCGAAATGCGCACTTTTTCTAATACACTTTTACCGCGTTCTAAAATGGCTATTTTAAGAGAAGGATTTTTTTCGGCGCTGTTAATGGCAGTAAAAAACCCCGCAGCCCCTCCACCAATTATCAATATGTCGTAGTTTGAATTCAATGGTTTTTTTTGCAAATATCGGTTAAATTTTAAAATAAGAAGTCCCGCTGTATTCTAGCGGGACGTTCTATAATTTTTTGGATTGTTATTTTATTAGAATATAATATTGCCAAGGCAACATGGAATAGACTTTTGTTGCATTCAAATCCATCGGTTTTTCAGACATTGCATCTTTATATTGTCCGGTTACGGGCATAGATACGTTCACGGGTTGAGCGGATAAATTGGCTACATAAATTACTTTTTTACCCTTTTTTGTGCGTTCAAAAGCTAATACGTTATCATTTGAAGCCTTTATTCTTTTGTAAGCTGCTTTGTTTTTACCTCCGTGTAAGGCGTCAAGTTCGCTTTTGATTTTGCCTAATTTAGCACGTAATTCCCATTGTTTTCCTTTTGTTTTTGGAATGGAATCTTTTTCAAAAAATTTCAAACTGTAATCCAGACCATATTCGTTACCACTGTAAATTAGAGGCATCCCAGGCATCAAATAGGTAAGCGCTGTCATGGCTTCCTCAGCTTCGCCTAAACGACTTTTAATGGTCCCATTCCATGAATTTTCATCGTGGTTGTCCACAAAATTCATTAAAATGTCATTGGCTTCATAGTCTTTATTGATTTTTTCAATATAGGCATCAAATTGTTTCACCGTTTCTTTGCCTTGTGCTATTTTATTCATTGTGTGATGTCCATCCCACGCATAAGCCATGTCAAATAAATTGTTTTTTAGTAATGCCGGTTCCCATGCTTCAGCTAACATGAAGATGTTTTTTTGTTTACGCAATTGTGGAATCGCTTGTTGCCAAAAATCTAAAGGGACATTGCCAGCTACATCGCAACGGAAACCATCAATATCTTCATTTTTGATCCAATGCATCATATCTGCCGTCATGGCGGTTCGTAGATTTTTATTGTCATAATTCAAATCGGCTACATCGGTCCAGCCCCAAGATTTACCCGTTTCTGGATTGATTGGGTCTATAATTTCGCCTTTAGCATTTTGGGTATAATATTCGGGATGTTCTTTGATCCAAATGTGATCCCAACCTGTATGATTTGGAACCCAATCCAGAATCACATAGATGCCGTTTTCGTGGGCTGTTTTAACCAAATTTCTGAAGTCTTGAATAGTACCAAATTCAGGATTTACTTTTTTGAAATCGGAAACCGCATAATAGCTGCCCAAATACTTGTGCTGTTCTGCCGCTGGCATTTCCGATGCAAATTTACTAGCATCGCCACCGGTAGCTTTTCTTTTGGTTTGCGAAATAGGAAAAATAGGCATGACCCAAATAATTTTAACTCCTAATTCTTTCAATTGCGGAATGTCCTTAGTAAAAGCATTGAAGGATCCTTCTGGAGAGTACTGGCGAATATTTACTTCGTAAATGACGCTATTTTCTTCCACAGCTGGACTGAATTTTTCAATTGTAGTGTTTGCTATGTCTTCTGTTTTATTTTTGCAACCCATTATTGCGATTGCACTACAAATAATAAAGATTTTTTTCATTTTTTTTTCCTTATTTAAGTTCTAAAATTAAAGCTGTTTTTCCTTCAATTGATAGTTCGTTTTTCAAATCAATGGTTTTTCCATTCAATACATCATTTCCAGAAACAAAATTTTTGATGTTTTCTTGAAAACGGGTTAAGTTTAATTTTTGAGTGTCGGGTGCATTATTAATTACAACCATCACAGTTTCTGTGTCGTTGTGACGGAAATAAACATATACATTGTTATCGGGTAAATAATGGGTCAATTTACCGGTATGAATTACGGTTTTATTTTTGCGCCAATTCAATATTTTTTTCGAAAAATCAAAAAACTTGTTTTGTTCAGCGGTTCTTCCAGTAGCTGTAAAGGCATTGTTGGTGTCGCCTTTCCATCCCCCAGGGAAATCTTGACGAATATCGGCATCTCCTTTGCCTTTGTCGCCAGCCATGCCAATTTCAGAACCATAATACAATTGAGGGATACCGCGCATAGTAGCTAAAATTGTCATTCCCAATTGGTATTTTTTAAGATCCTTTTGATAAATTTGGTTGTAGCGTCCGGTATCGTGATTTTCTAAAAAGATTAATAAATTATTCGGATCGGCATACAAGAAATCATTTACAAAATTGTCATAAAATTTAAACATTCCATTATTCCAATCTGTACGATCTTCATAAAAAACATTGCCAAAAACATCGTGTAAGGTAAAATCCATTACACTAGGTAAATAGGAATTGTAACTTTGAATTTTAGCAATTGGACTGTTTTTTTGCCAGTAAGAAATTTGCGCCTGATCGTGCATCCAAACTTCTCCTACTATATTGAAATAAGGATATTCATCAGTAATGGCTTTCGTCCACTTTGCAATGCCCTCTTTATCGTTGTACGAATAGGTATCCACACGAAACCCATCTAGATCGGCATATTCGATCCACCAAATGGCATTTTGAATCAAATAATTTAACACCAATGGATTGGATTGATTCAAGTCGGGCATACTAGGCACAAACCAACCGTCCATACACAATTTAGCATCTATTTTAGATCCGTTTGTATCATATTGTGTGGTCATTCGGTAGTTACTTTGTTTGTATCCAGGAAATTGATGAAACCAATCATAGGAAGGCATATCTTTAAACATCCAATGTTCGGCACCCCAGTGATTCGTTACATAATCTTTGACTAATTTCATGTCACGTTTGTGCAGTTCCTCAGCTAGTTTTTTGTACTCTTCATTACTTCCATATCTAGGATCTATGCGGTACACATCCGATTGCGCATACGTATGATAGGAATAGCCTTTGTCATTGTCTTCACACATGGGTGTACTCCAAATGGCTGTAGCTCCTAATTCTTTAAGGTAATCTAAATTATTGATGATGCCTTGGATATCACCACCGTGTCTTCCGCCAGGTAAGCTGCGATCTCCTTTTTCATGCAATTCGTTAGAAGAATCGTTAGCAGGATTTCCGTTGGCAAAACGGTCGGGCATCAATAAATACATGACATCTGAAGCATCAAAACTTTTGCGAAGTGCCGAATTTTCTTTTCTTTTTTTGATTTCAAAGCCTTTTTTGAAGGATTTTTTACCATTGGTAAATGTAAATTGTAGTTCTTGAGCTTTTACATTTTTAGTATCTATGGTTACAAAAAGATAATTCGGATTTTCCGTTTTGGTGCGGTTTGTGATCACTACATTATTGGAAACGCTTATCGAATTTTCAGCGATATTTTTTCCATAAAACAATACCTGCACTTCGTTTTTGTTCATGCCTTCATACCAAAAAGGAGGCTCCATTCGGTCTATTTGTGCCGATAACGAAAGTGAGAATAGAATACTGAATGCTAAAATTATTTTTTTCATAATTTATTTTTTGAATGTGTTGCTGATTCGATTTCTTATTTTACCTCAACAATACTAATTGCATAACCACCACCAGCGGCAGTAAACAATTGTAGTTTTGTGGTATTTGTAACTTTTTGCTTGCTTATTTTATAAGCTTGTGGATTGCTTTTGTAATCTGCATTTGGTGCATCGGCATAAATTGTGGCTTCGTATTTTTTACCTTTTTCAAGAAAGTCAAGGGTTATTGTTGACGTTCTTTTTTGGTAGCCGTTTGAATTACCCACAAACCAATTGTTCGAATTTTTATCCTTTCGGGCAGTTGTAATGTAGTAGCCAGGTTCTGCCTCTACATATTTTGAAGTCGCCCATTCCACAGGAACGTCTTTAATGAACTGGAAGGCGTCTAAGAATTGGTTGTAATGTTCGGGTAAATCGGCAGCCATTTGAAGCGGACTGTACATGATTACATAAAGACCTAATTGGTTTCCAATAGTGGTGTTGACATGTGAATTGTTGTTCGGATTTAATTTGGCAATATCCATTTCAAAAATTCCAGGAGTGTAATCCATGGGACCACCCATCAATCGCGTAAAAGGCAATAGGGTAGTGTGGTTGGCTTTAGAACCACCAAATGCTTGAAATTCGGTACCTCTAGCTGCTTCATTTCCAATGAGATTGGGATACGTTCGGCAAATTCCAGTTGGTCGAACCGCTTCGTGTGCATTTACCATGATTTGATAGTCTACCGCTTTTTCTACACAATATTGGTAATGATTTAATATCGATTGGCTGTAATGGTATTCTCCCAAAGGTAAAATATTCCCTACATACCCACTTTTTACTGCATTATAGCCGTTGTCTTTCATAAATTGATACGCTCGATCGAGATGACGTTCATAGTTTCTAGTAGCCCCCGAAGTTTCGTGGTGCATGATCATTTTAATACCTTTTGATTGGGCATATGCATGAATACCTTTAACATCAAAATCAGGATAGGGTGAAAGAAAATCAAAAACGTAGTCTTTTTCTTTTCCAAACCAATCTTCCCATCCTTCGTTCCATCCTTCTACTAAAACCGCATCAAAACCATGTAATGCTGCAAAATCAATATATTCTTTTACATGTTTGGTATTCGCTGCATGCGTTTTATTGGGAGTTACTTTTGAATAATCGGTGATGCCTAATTGTACAGCAGGCACTTCATCGGTATAGGACCACGAACTTTTTCCGGTAATCATTTCCCACCAAACACCTATGTATTTAACGGGTTTGATCCAAGAAGTGTTTGCTATTTTACAAGGTTCGTTTAAATTTAGTGTCATTCTTGAAGCCAATATATCTCGGGCATCGTGACTGGCAATAATGGTACGCCATGGCGAAACACAAGGCGCTTGTAAATGTCCTTTATTTCCTTTTGCATCGGGTGTTAAATGCGATTGAAAGACAAAAGTTTTATCGTCTAAATTCAAATGCATGCACGAATAGTTGATCAAGGCAGCTTCGTGAATGTTGAGGTAAATTCCATCGGCTGTTTTTAACTGCAATGAAGTTTGGACTCCAGTATCTGAAAATTGTTTTTGTGAGGCATTTCCAGTAACAGCGCCACGGAATAATTTTCTAATTTCCGATAATTTACTTTCGGTATAATCATATTCTTGCGTGTCATAATCGCCTGGAATCCAAAAAGCAGTATGATCTCCTGTCATGGCAAACTCTGTACGTTCTTCTTTCAGCACAAAATAGGTCAAGTTTTTTTGTTGTGGAAATTCATATCGAAAACCAAGTCCGTCGTTGAATAAACGAAAACGAATAACAATCAAACGATCGGTTTCATTTTGTTTTAGCGTTAGTGCTAGTTCATTATAATTATTTCGAATGGCTGTTTCTTCTCCCCAAACAGTTTTCCATGTTTCATCAAAAGTATTTCGTACTTCGTTGACCAATTTAAAATCATCAACTAATGATTTCGTGTCTTTTTGAAGTTCTAAACCCAGCTTACTTTTTTTTATAATTTCTTTATTCTTTAAAAAGAGTTGGTAGGTTGGAGTACCATCTTTTTCTAGGGCAAAGATCATTTTGAAATTTCCATTGGGCGATTGAAATTCTTGAGCCATACTTCCCATTACAGAAAATAAGACGAGTACTATAGTTACAAAATACTTTTTCATAAACATTATGCGAATTGAGGTGTTCCGTTAACAATTACTTCCACATCTTTTTGGCCATCAATGGTAACTTGGGTGCCGTTATGATTTACATGAACTTTTACGATGGCATTTCTAAAATTCACTTTAAAGGAATAGCCCTCCCACTCTTTTGGGATTTTAGGGTCAAAATGCAATTGGTTGTTTTTTACACGCATCCCACCAAATCCTTCTACGATACTCATCCAAGTACCCGCCATTGAAGTGATGTGTAATCCTTCTTCTACTTCTTTGTTGTAATCGTCTAAGTCTAAACGAGAGGTGCGCAAGTAAAAGGTGTAGGCTTGTTCCATTCTGCCTAAAACAGCAGCTTGAATGGAGTGAACACAGGGTGAAAGCGAACTTTCATGTACCGTAAATGGTTCATAGAAGTCAAAATGTTTTTCTAATTCTTCTCTAGTGAAATGATCTTCAAAAAAGTAAAAACCTTGTAGGGTATCTGCTTGTTTGATGTAAGGGGAACGCAATATTCGGTCCCATGACCATTTTTGATTGATAGGTCGTTGTGATCTATCCAAGTTAGCAACTGTGATCAATTCTTTGTCCAAGAAACCATCCTGTTGCAAGTATACGCCATGTTCTTCAGAATAAGGGAAATACATGTTATCGGCTACCTTTTTCATGGCTGCCATTTCAGTTGCATCAAGATTTACTTTACTGCTGATACGGGCATAATCTTCAGGATATTCACTGGCTGTTTTTTCTATTTGCTCTAAAGTATATTGGATGCACCATTTCGCAATATAGTTGGTATAGAAGTTATTGTTTACGTTGTTTTCATATTCGTTGGGTCCCGTAACGCCTAAAATTACATATTTATTTTTTTGCGAAGAGAACGTGGCTCTTTGGTGCCAAAAACGCGAAATCCCAATTAATACTTCCAACCCTTTTTCAGGGATGTAAGAATAATCTCCGGTAAAACGATAGTAGTTATATATAGCAAAAGCAATGGCACCGTTTCTGTGAATTTCCTCAAAAGTAATTTCCCATTCGTTGTGGCATTCTTCACCATTCATGGTTACCATTGGATACAAAGCCGCTCCATTTTTGAAACCTAATTTTTCAGCATTTTCAATGGCTTTGTCCAATTGATTATAGCGATAGGCTAATAAATTTCGGGCTACTTGCTGGTCTTTAGTGGCCATATAAAAAGGAATACAATAGGCTTCAGTATCCCAATATGTAGATCCGCCATATTTTTCTCCTGTAAATCCTTTAGGTCCGATATTTAAGCGTGAATCCTTCCCTAAATAGGTTTGATTCAATTGGAAAATATTGAAACGAATACCTTGTTGTGCTTTGACATCACCTTCAATGGTAATATCGCTCATTTCCCAAATTTTTGCCCAAGCTATTTTTTGAAGTTCCGTCAATTGACTCATTCCAATTTCTAAGGCTTTTGCAATCACATTTTCGGCTGCTTTAACCGTGTTTTCATGATTCATGGAAACGGTATAACCGCCCATTTTTTGTAAAGTAGTCGTTTGCCCTTTAGCAACTGCTACCTCATAACAAAATTGAATTTTTTCTTTGGTTTCTTGAACGCTTACTGGAGCAATACTCAAATTAGAACCTTCCAATAAAATACTGTTTTGCATGAACGTAGTCGCCGTAAAATGCGTTTTAAACGTTCGTGCTGTAACAAAAGCTTCGTTTCCGTTGTGTTTTACTTTTATGGGTTCCCAAAATTTTTCTTCCCAATTGGCATCTTCGTTATGAACACCCGCATCAACATATGGTTTGAAGGCAATTTTCGCATCCGAATTTAAGGCAGTAATTTCATAATTGATACAACCTACTTCATCGATATCTAAGGATAAAAAGCGGCGAACGTTTACTCTAATTTCAGTCCCATTGGCCAAAGTAGCTTCGAAAGAGCGGTAATAGATACCTTCTTTCATGTTCAATTCGCGACGAAAATGTTGCACCGAGCGACAAGTAGCTAAGTCAAAATTTTCTCCGTTAATTTCTATATCAATGCCGATCCAATTGGGAGCGTTTAATACTTTGGCAAAATATTCTGGATACCCGTTTTTCCACCAACCCACTTTTGTTTTATCAGGATAATAAATACCGGCGATATAACTACCTTGAAAAGTAGCGCCAGAAAAGTGTTCTTCAAAATTAGCACGTTGTCCCATAGCGCCGTTACCGATGCTAAATAAACTCTCAGACGATTTCACTTTCTCTGCATCATATCCTTCTTCAATAATCGACCAATTGTCGGGTTTAATATAATCTTGGTTCATTATAATTTTGTATAAAGTTTAAGGTTTCGAGTTGCCTCGAATACTTTAAAATATTTTAATTTATTAATTTTTCTAAAAAGGCCTCATCAATTGCAGTGAAGTCTTTAAAATTGTATTTTGCTTCGTGTAGAACACTGGTGTCGCCAATCCCTATACTGGTCATATGTGCCAAATTGGCGGCTTGAATTCCAGCAACAGAATCTTCAAAAACTACAGCATTTTCATTGGAAACACCCACTAGTTTTGCTGCTCGTAAAAAAACTTCGGGATCGGGTTTTGCATTGGATACATCATTCCCGTCAACAATTGCATCAAAATAGTGGACAATTTTTGTTTTTTCTAAAATAGGACGCGCATTTTTACTGGCCGATCCCAAGGTGATAAATTGGTCGTGTGCTTTTAAAAACTCCAATATACGGGGTACATCTGGTAAGAGTTCTTTTTCATCCATAGTTACTAAGTACGACAAATACTCTTCGTTTTTTTGGACCAACCATTTGTTTTTTTCTGCTTCAGTGGCTTCAACATTTCCTAGAGCTAAAATTATTTCTAAGGAACGAACGCGACTTACTCCTTTTAAAGACTCGTTGTGTTCTTCTGTAAAGCGTATTCCTAATTGATTGGCGAGTTTTTGCCACGCCAAAAAATGATATTTAGCGGTATCGACAATGACTCCATCTAGGTCAAAAATAAATGCTTTTTTGGTCATTTTATTCTGATTTTTCTTGAATAGTCGTTACGGCTAATCCGGCAATAAGTAACGAAATACCGGCAACAACAATCATAAGAATGGCATTACCTGTAAACAACCCTTTATCGGCCGCTTCAAAGCATTTTTCATTGGCTTCGTTATAAAAAATGGCGCCTTTTTGAACCCCTAAAATAATACCTCCCAAAGCTCCTGCAACAATTTGTGGAATGGTAATGGTACCGTTAAATAGCCCCATATATACTCCCATTTTGTGAGCCGGTAGTGAGCTAGAAAGCATCGCATAAGGAATGGCTAAAATAGCAGCCCAAGCGACTCCAACACCAATCATAGCGAAAAACAATAGGTATTTGTCGTGAAAGAAATACATAGAGATGAGTCCGATTCCACCAAAAATTAGCGAATAGCTGTAGGTTTTTTTACGACCTATTTTTTTTGCAATGGTTGGAATACTTAAAGCAAAGATAGCTGCTACAGCACTGTAAAAGGCAAATAATACACCGGTCCAGTCGCCCGCTTCGTTAAAAGCAAGTGAATGTGGATCGGCAGCAGCATCACCCCAAACTTGATTGGCAATTCCGCGGGTAGTATATACCCACATTAAAAATAAAGCAAACCAAGAAAAGAACTGAACCAAACCCAACTGCCAGAAAATTTTTGGTGCCGATTTGAGCAGTTCTACTAAGTTTGTTTTTTCTTTTACTTCTGGTGCATTAAGATCAATATTATTGAATTCAGCATGTTCTTTAGGAGCATATTCCTTTGTTTTGAACACGGTCCAAAGCACACTAAGCAACAAAATGGCACCTCCAATGTAAAATGACCAAATAACTGAATCGGCCACTTTTTCACCTGAGGCAGGAACGTTTGCTACATTTAATTTTGCTAAGATCCAGGGTAATAAAGACCCAAAAACGGCTCCAAAATTGATAAGGGCACTTTGCAATGAATAACCTAAATTCTTTTGTTCATCGTTGACCATATCACCCACTAAAGATCGGAAAGGTTGCATGGTAATATTGAATGAAGTATCCATTACTAACAAAATCAGTCCTCCAAAAACTAATGCGGGTAAAAGGTTGGCAAAATTTCCAGAATTTGGCATAAAAAACATCGCCAATGCAGAAATAATAGACCCTAATAAAATAAATGGAATCCGTCTTCCTAGGCGTGTCCAAGTTTTGTCACTTGAAAGTCCAATAATGGGTTGCACGACTAAACCTGCCAAAGGAGCAGCTAGCCAAAAATAATTGATCTTGTCAACATTTGCACCTAATGCTTCGAGAATTCTACTGGTGTTGCCATTTTGCAAGGAATAGCCAATTTGCACACCAAGAAATCCGAAACTAAGATTCCAGATTTGCCAAAAACTTAAATTCGGTTTTTTCATTATCGTAAATTAAATTAAAATACGATAAGCACTTTGCTTATCAAAACTTATTGTGTTTAGAAGTGAAGTTATAAGCTTTGATGTGGTAAATTTAAAAATAAAATTTTAAATAATACAATATTTCTTTAGCAATTAAATTTCTTTTCTTGAGAAATATAATTGCACAAACTCATGAAGATCAATTATTTGACTATAACTATTTCGTTGTAGTAGATTCTCTTATGATGAGATTCGTTTCAATAATTTCGGTAGTGTATTGTTCGTTTTCTTCGTCCTCTAATTCCAAACGATCAATGAGCATTTGTGCTGATTTTCTACCCATTTTAATACCGTTTTGACTCACGGTAGAAATACTTGGTGTTGAAAATTGCGAAATGATTCCGTCTGTAAAACCAATAACCGATATATCCTCTGGAACTTTGAGATTGTGTTGTGCAGCAATTTTAATGGCAGTCACGGCAAATAATTCGTTTACCGCAAAAATGGCCTCACATTTTTTTGATTGGATGAGGTTTTCAATTTTGAGCGAACAATTGTCAATGTCTTCAATTTTAATGATAAGTTCTTCATCTACAGCAATATGGTTTGCTTTTAAAGCTTCTTTATAACCATCGGTTCTTAATTTTCCAACACTTACATAATCTACTGTTGTAATTAGGGCTATTTTTTGAAAATCTTGTTCGATGAGGAATTGTACTGCATCAAAGGCAGCTTGTTTGTCGTCTATAATTACTTTATCACAAAAAACATCATTGGTGACACGATCAAACAAAACCACCGGCATTCCTTGGTTGATCACTTCTTGAATGTGGTGAAAGTCTTTTTTTTGCTGGGTTTCTTTGGATAGCGACATGATAAATCCATCGGTACTACCATTGGCCAGCATTTCAAGATTGATCACTTCTTTGTCGAAAGATTCATCCGACAAACATACGATAACATTGTATCCGTTTTCGTTGGCTACCTGCTCAATTCCACTAATTACTGTGGCAAAAAAATGATGCACAATCTCGGGAATTATGATACCAATAGTCTTTGTTTTTTTGTTTTTTAAACTTAGGGCAATATTGTTGGGTTTGTAGTTATATAATTTGGCAAAAGCTTGCACTTTTAAGCGAGTGTCTTCGCTAATTTCATGGCTGTCACGAAGTGATTTTGATACCGTTGAAATCGATACATCTAGTTCTTTAGCAATTTGTTTAAGCGTGACTTTTTTTCTCATCGGGAAAAAACTAATTATTAATAAGTTTTAAAAGTAACTTTTTTTTTTGAAGTATCGCATTTTTCTCCTAAAATAATCGCGATAACCACAAAGTTTTCAACACGAAAACGTTTTCGCAACCTCTTTTTTCGCTTTGAATTTTTTTAAACCAAATTTTTACATAAATTTAACATTAGAAGTAAAGTTATAAGCAATAAAAAACAATTTTAACCTAAACAATTTGTATGAAAACACTGCAAAAAAAGTTACTACTTTTCTTACTTATCTTTCCGATAGGGATGTTTGCACAAAACACACTTAAAGGTGTTGTTTTAGAGGGTAAAACGCAACAGCCATTGCCAAGCGTAGCCGTAGCAATCGAAGGTACTAACACTATGACTGCGACTGATTTTGATGGTAATTTTACATTATCAAATCTTAAAAAAGGACAAAAAATTACGTTCTCTTTTATTGGATTTAAAAATCAAACATTAGTTTATGAAAATCAATCTTCTGTAACTATTCGATTAGAAGAAGACCTTCAAGAATTAAAAGATGTTGTAGTAATTGGGTACGGAGCTGTAAAGAAAAAAGATGCTACCGGTACCGTTGAATTAATTACATCCAAAGATTTTAATGACGGTCCCGTATTGTCGCCACAACAATTAATTAGTGGTAAAGTAGCTGGGGTAAGTATTTCTTCAAATGGAGGTTCTCCTGGTGAAAGTTCAAACATCAATATTAGAGGTATTGGTTCGTTATCGTTAACTAGTCAGCCTTTGTTTGTAGTTGATGGTGTGCCTATTGATGGGGGTGTAGGTGGATCAAGAAATCCATTAAACCTAATCAATCCGAGTGATATTGAGAGTATGTCTGTTTTAAAAGATGCTTCTGCTACTGCAATTTATGGATCTCGTGGTGCCAATGGAGTAATCGTAATTACTACTAAAAAAGGAAAAAACAAAGAGTTTAAATACACGTTTAACTCTTCATCTACTATGTATGATGTGGTGAATAGAGTAGATGTAATGTCGGCCAATCAATTGCGTGATGTTATTGCTTTGGATTCTAACCACAATGATACAACTGCTGAATTATTAGGAACTGCTAATACCGATTGGCAAGACGAAATTTACAGAACAGCTTTTGGTAGAAATCATGATTTTAGTGCAACAGGTAATGCCTGGGGTGTACCAATGAGAGCGTCTCTTTCATATACAAATCATGATGGTATTTTAAAAACGGATAACTTTGAGCGTACTACTGCAGCGTTATCGTTTAGTCCAAGTTTTCTTGACGATGCATTAAAAGTAGAAATTAATGCCAAAGGGAATTACGAAGAAAATCAATTTGCTAACAGAGGTGCTATTGGTTCGGCATCAGTTTTTGATCCAACACAATCTGTATTTGATGCAAATTCACCTTTTGGTGGGTACTTTACTTGGATTGATGCTAGTACCAATCAACAAGTTTCTTTAGCGCCAACCAACCCGGTTGCTTTATTGAACTTAACAGATGATTCGTCTGAAGTGAGACGGTTTTTAGGAAACGTAAAAGCAGATTATAACTTGCCGTTTTTCAAAGATGTAACAGCAACGGTAAATATTGCTTTGGATAAATCAAACAGTAACGGTAGAAATATCACTTCTGATTTGATTCCAACTTCAGATCCAACTTGGAATGGATCTCGTTTTGCCTATGCGAACAATTCGACAAATAAATTATTTGATGCGTATTTTACATATACTGGATCTTTCAGTGATAAACACAATTTAAATGCTGTAATAGGACATTCTTACCAATCTTTTGAATATGACAACTACAGTTATAATAGTGAAAACGAAGAAGATGGTTTAGCGTATGAGTTTATAGATAAATCTAAAAATGTATTGTTGTCTTATTTTGGTCGTGTAAATTACGATTTCAACAAACGTTATTTATTTACCGCTACTTTAAGAGCTGATGCATCTTCTAAATTAAATCCAAAAGATCGTTGGGGTTATTTCCCATCCGTTGCTTTAGCTTGGAATGTTATGGAAGAGTCGTTCATGAAGAATGTAAAAATGGACAATTTGAAATTGAGAGTGGGTTATGGTGAAGTAGGTAACGTAAATGGTTTAGGAGATTACAAATTCTTAACACGTTATACAGGAAGTACGCAAACCGCTCAGTACCAATTTGGATCTGCAAACGGATTACCTTCTTTCTATCAAACGTATAGACCTGATGCGGTAAATAAAGATTTGAAATGGGAAATCGGTCAATCGTTAAATGTTGGTTTAGATTTTGGATTCTGGAACAACCGTTTAAGTGGTTCTGTGAATGCATATGTAAGAAGATCAAAAGATTTAATTGCTAATTCAACAGTTGACCCATTCACTAACTTCTCGAATCAAATTGAGAGAAATATTGGTGATATGGAAAACAGAGGTATTGAGTTTGCTTTGAATTTAACACCTATCAAAACTGATAATTTTGAGTGGAACATCAATTATAATATTGCTTTCAACCACAACGAAGTAATCAAATTACCAGACAACCAACCTGTTGGAGGTATTTCAACCGGAGTTGGAAACAATGTTCAAATGCATGCAGAAGGGGAACAACCTTATAGTTTCTTTGTATACAAACAAATTTATGATGTGAACGGTATGCCAATTGAAGGTGCATTTGCGGATTTAAATGGTGATAACCAAATCAACGACAGCGATAAATATTTTTATAACGATCCATTCGCAGATATTTTAATGGGTATCAATACCGATTTTAGATACAAAAACTGGGATATGGCTATTATTTCTAGAGTTAGTTTAGGTAACTATGTTTATAATGATGTTAAAGCTTCTAAAGGAATATTAGATTTAGCTGTCCCTTCTACAAATAATTACATTACCAATTTACATACGGATTATTTAACATCTGGATTTACAACAATTTCTGATGTAACGGCTTTGAGTGATCATTTTATTGAAGATGGATCGTTCTTCAAAATTGACAACATTTCAATTGGATATACTGCAAAACAAATTTCAAAAGGAGTAGATGCTCGTTTCTATGGATCTGTTCAAAATGTAGCAGTATTTACTAATTTCAGTGGTATTGATCCTGAAATTCCTTCAGGAATTGATAATAATTTTTATCCAAGACCTCGCTCATTCATGTTTGGCGTTAATTTCAATTTTTAAAATTTAGTTTATGAAAAATATTTTTATAACATTAACAACAGCATTAACCTTACTTTTTTCAGTAACAAGTTGTCATAGCGATTTAGATCAATCGCCTATTGATCCAGATAGTTTTACTGAAGAAGACGTATTTGCTAATGCTACCGAAGCAAAAAGTGCACTAGCGAAAGTATATGCTAGTTTGGCTTTGACAGGTCAGAATGGACCAGCGGGTCAACCCGATTTAGGAAACATTGATGAAGGATTTTCACAATTTTCGAGAATGTTGTTCAATTTGAATGAATTGACTACTGATAATGCTGTAGTAGCATGGGGTGATGCCGGATTACAAGATTTACACGGAATGTATTGGACAGCTAGTAATGACTTTACCGATGCGATGTACAACCGTTTGGCACAAACCGTATCGTTCTCTAATTCATTCATTGAAAATGCAGAACGTTTAAATGATCCTGTGGTAACGCAATATATTGCAGAAGCACGTTTTATTAGAGCTTATGCTTACTACAATTTGATTGATATGTATGGGAATGTTCCATTAGTAACACGTATCGAAACGACATTGCCAACGCAAAGTACGCGAACTGAAATTTTCAACTTTATTGAAGCAGAATTGTTAGATATCCAAAATGACTTAGCCGCTTCTGGTGCTAATGAATATGGACGTGTAGATCGCGTAGCTTCATGGGCATTGTTGTCTAGATTGTATTTGAATGCAGAAGCTTGGACAGGAACTGCACGTTATAACGATTGTATTACCTTTTCAAACAATGTAATGACTTCAACGTATGCGTTACATACTACAGATTTAAATGCAAATGGAACGGCTTATGACGAGTTATTCTTAGCAGATAACGGTTCAAATGGCGCACAAAACGAATTCATTTTTGCCTTAAATTTTGACGGATTAAACAGCCAAACCTATGGTGGAAGTACTTTCTTAGTGCATGCTGCTGTTGGTGGTTCTATGAACCCAAATGATTTTGGTGTGAATGGAGGCTGGGGTGGTCTTAGAACTACAAGTGCTTTAGTTGGTAAAATGGGGGCAAATGATAAAAGAGCGATGTTTTATTCAAACGGTCAAACTTTAGAGATTGCTAACATTAGAAGATTTACAGATGGTTATGCAGTTACTAAATTTAAAAACGTAACATCTACAGGACAAAGAGGAAGAGATGCTTCTGGAAACTTCGTGGATACAGACGTGCCATTAATTAGATTGTCTGAAATTTATTTGAACTATGCTGAAGCTACATTGAGAGGTGGAAACGGTTCTTTAACGGAAGCTTTAAACAAAATCAACCAAATTAGAACAAGAGCTTATGGTAACACTACAGGTAACATTACCAGTACTGCTTTAACGCTAAACTTTGTTTTAGACGAAAGAGCTAGAGAATTGTACTGGGAAGGACAACGTCGTACCGATTTAGTTCGATACAACTATTTCACTACCAATACGTATTTATGGCCATTTAAAGGAAATGCTCCTTCGGGATCAGCAGTAGGTAATTTTAGAAATCTATTCCCTATTCCTTCAAATACGCTTCAAGTAAATTCAAATTTAACACAAAATCCAGGATATTAATTTAATTCTAAATCAAAATGAAAAATTTTATAAAAATTTCAATATTGTTTTTATCATTGGCCACAAGTATAGTATCTTGTGATGATGATTATGCTGTATTTACAGCTACTCCACAGGGAGAGTTCGATTTTACGAATACTTTTTTAAGTGAATATGCTTTACCAGCTGAGAACATTACCGACAATAACATTGGTGCTGTTTTTGCTTTCAATGCTGCTGATTTCGGTGTTCAAACTAATGTTTCGTATCGTTTAGAATCTTCAATTATTGGAGATTTTACAGATGCTGTAGTGGTTCCAACACTTTCAAATGCAAACAATCAAATTGAAGTTTCTATCGGAACTTTAAAATCTTTGGCTACTGATTATGGTTTTACTGCACCAGGTTCTGGTGTGTTAAACTTTAGAGTAAAAGCCTATCCAGGAGATGGTACCTCAACTACTTTAATGTATACTCCAAAACAAGAAATCAATGTAACACTTTTAGAAGCTATTTCTGCAGGTTCAGGTATTGAGATTTCTCAATGGGGAGTTGTTGGATCGGGGTATAACAATTGGGGTGCATTCGCTGATGCTCCATTCTATACGACTAGCCAAGCTAACGTATTTGTTGCTTATGTAACTTTAGTGGCTGGTGAAATCAAATTCAGAGCAAACAACGATTGGGGAACTAACTTTGGTGATAATGGAGCTAATGGTTCATTAGAGGCAGGTGGTTCAAATATTGTGGTAACTCCAGGTACGTATAAAATCACTATGGATTTAAACAACAATACTTATACAAAAGAATTATTCTCATGGGGAATTGTAGGTTCTGGTTACAACAACTGGGGAGCAACTCCAGATGCTAAATTTACTTATGACTATGTAACTAATACTTTTAAAGTAGGTGTTAAATTAGTTGCTGGTGAAATCAAATTCAGAAAAAACAGTGACTGGGCCGATAATTTTGGTGATAATGGAGCTAACGGTTCATTAGAAGCAGGTGGAGCAAATATTGCGGTTACTGCAGGATATTATATGGTAACTTTAGACTTAGTAAACTCAACTTACACTATCGAACAAGCAGATATTTATGGTGTTGTTGGTTCAGGATACAACAACTGGGGTGCCACACCAGACTTTACATTTACGCCATTAAGTAATGGTGTATGGGTAGCAGAAATTGTACCTTTAACTGTAGGTGAAATCAAATTCAGAGTAAATCAAGATTGGGCCGTTAACTTAGGTGATAATGGGGCTAATGGTACTTTAGAAGCAGGTGGAGCTAATATTGCTGTTACAACTGCAGGTAACTATAGAATTGTAGTAAACACTACCGATTCAACTTACCAACTCAACCGAGTAAATTAATAATAACAAAATAAAAAGGCTGGCCAAACGGTCAGCCTTTTTTTTATTTAATGAAAAATTTATGAAAAAAATAGTACTTTTTGCACTATTGTTATCTACCCTACATTCTTTTGCACAGTTAACTTGGCAAGGAGGAACAACACCCGAGCAAACAAGTTCGGCTACTTTGTTGTTCAACAAAACAGGGACACCACTAGCAAGTTATACGGGAGTAATATATGCACATATTGGAGTAACACTCAATGGCGCTCCATGGCAAGGTGTTATTGGTTCTTGGGGGAATAATACAACCCAACCTGCGTTAACCTTGGTATCTGGAACTACATATAAGTTGGATTTAACGCCTACTATTCAAAGTTATTTTGGAATCAGTTCGGGAACCATCAGTAAAATTAATGTAGTATTCAGAGCGGCTTCAGGTAGCCCACAAACAACCGATTTAGAAATTAATGTTGGCGCTTTTCAGGTCAATTTAACGGCACCCGTGCAAAACAGTACCACGATATTAAATAGTGGTGCCGCTCTCACGGTTGCGGCTAACAATACCAATGGAACCGCAAATTATGTTCTAAAAGCGAATGGAACAACATTGAATACAGCAACTGGCGTTTCAACCTATAGTTATACACATTTAAATATTACAACCAATCAATTTTATGCTTTGGAAGTAACACAAGGTGCCATAACCACAACTAAAAATTTTAGAGTATTGGTTAATCCAAATACGGTATCGCAAACAATACCCTCAGGTTTGTTCAATGGGATCAATTATAATGCTTCGGATAACACCAAAGCTACTTTAGTGTTGGATGCTCCTTTGAAAGATTTTGTTTATGTAGCGGGTAGTTTTAACAACTGGAATCCAACCAGTAGTTATGCCATGAAGAAAGATCCTACCTCAGGAAAATATTGGTTAGAGCTTATCGGATTAACACCTGGGACTAATTATTCCTATCAATATTGGGTAGTTGATCAAACACCAATTGCGAATTCACCTGCTTTAGTCAAAGTAGCCGATCCTTGTTCAACTACCGTTTTGTCTCCGTTTGATGATCCTTACATTCCAAGCAGTACTTATCCTAATTTACCACTGTATCCAGCCGGTCAAGATCGTGAGGTAACCTTATTAAAAACCGGTCAATCAGCTTATAATTGGCAAGTAACTAATTTCAATAAGCCTAATAAAGATAATTTGGTCGTTTATGAATTGTTAATTCGTGATTTTGACGCCAATAGAAATTTTCAAGATGTGATCAATCGCATGCAATATTTTAGAGATTTAGGAATCAATGCTATCGAATTGATGCCAGTTATGGAATTTGAAGGAAATGAAAGTTGGGGATACAATACTGCTTTCCACATGGCCTTAGATAAATTCTACGGAACTCCCGAAAAATTCAAAGAATTAGTGGATGTATGCCATCAAAACGGAATTGCAGTTATTTTAGACCTCGCCTTTAATCATGCTTTTGGTAGGAATCCAATGATTAGAATGTGGATGAACGATCCAGATGGAGATGGATGGGGAGGTCCAAGTACAGAAAATCCTTATTTTAATACGGTTGCAAAACACAGTTATAGTGTAGGAGACGATTTCAATCATTCTTCAGTTTTGACCAAAAATTATGTAAAGCAAACCATTAAACATTGGATTACCGAGTATAAAATTGATGGATTTCGTTGGGATTTAACCAAAGGATTTACTCAAAATTGTACGGCAAGTGATCAAACGTGTACTAATAATTATCAGCAAGATCGTGTTAATGTTTTAAAAGAATATGCCGATTATTCTTGGAGTTTAGACGGTAACCATTATGTTATTTTTGAACACCTTGGCGGAGATGTAGAAGAGCGGGAGTGGGCCAATTATCGACTAAGTGAAGGAAAAGGAATTATGATGTGGGGAGAGTTATTTACACAATACAAAGAGCTTGCTTTGGGTTTTTCCGGTCAAGATATTTCTAGAATGTCTCATAACAGTCGAGGTTTTAGCGGTAAAAGATTATTGGGTTATCCCGAAAGCCACGATAAGGATCGCTTGATGTATGAAGCGATAACCTATGGGAATACGTCAGGAACTCTTCCGGTTAGAAACAATTTAACGAATGCATTAAACCGAATGGGAGCCATTGGAGCAACTAGTATTTTAGTGCCAGGACCAAAAATGATATGGCATTTTGGTGAATTAGGGAACAGTCAATCCATTTATACATGTGCAGATGGATCTGTGAATGATGAATCTGCAACTCTTCCAGGAGATTGTAAGTTAGTCACTAAAGCGCAAGTACATTGGACTCAAAACTGGTTAGCTAACCCCACAAGAGCAGCAATTTTAAGTGATTGGTCAAAATTAATTAAGTTAAAAACTACTGAGCCTGTATTTGTTGGAGATCACCTCATCAGTACAGATGCTAGTAATTTTAAACAACGTCTCCATATTAATAATACGAATCTAACTTCAACACAACTTAAAAATGTGGTCGTTTTGGCAAATTTTGATACCAGTAATACAACAATAAATCCAAATTTTCCAACCACCGGATATACTTATCCCATGACGTGGTATGATTTAATGGACAATAATACTCCGGTAACAATTAGTAGTCCAGCCGCTTTAATATCTGTGAATGCAGGTAAATTTAAGGTATTTGGAAATCGTCCCTCTACCCTTAGTGCTGACGATTTTAATGCATTTACACCCGATGTGATGATTTATCCAAATCCAGTAAAAAACAGTTTTGCCATCAATCAAGATAGCACTGGTGTTGAGATATATACCATTACGGGTCAATTGGTGGGTCATTATTCTTCAGTTCAAGCGGATCAATCAATTAGTATTGATCATTTGCAATCAGGGATTTATTTGGTTAAAATAAAAACAACTAACGGTTTGATCCAAACAAAAAAAATTAGTAAAGAATAGCTATTTCAGAGTTAGTACCAATAGTTAGTATTTATGCATACCCCAAAAAAGGAACTCCTTTTTTGGGGTATTTTTATAGGTATTATTTGTAACAATTTTAGGCTTTTAACTACTTATAAAAATAGCTCATAATTTATGCTTTTATACATACGTTTACTTTCAGAAAGTTTCAGCTTTGCACTCAATGCGCTTCGTAATAATAAATTGCGAACGTTATTATCATTGTTAGGAGTAACGATTGGAATTTTTTCCATTATAGCTGTTTTGGCTGCGGTGGATTCTATGGATAAAAAAATCAAGGAGGACTTGAGTGATATGGATATGAATACTATTTACTTGATGAATTTTTCTTTTGGCCCATCTGAAGTACCTCGATGGAAACGCGATCAATTTCCTAAAGTTACGTATGATGAATTTGAGTTTTTGAAAAAAAGTGTTCCTAGTATTGATAAGATTTCATTTAATTTTTTTGCAAGAAATGAGAGTGTAAAATTTGAATCAAATACAGTAAATTCCATTCGCGTAAAACCATCTACAGAAGATTTCTTTGATATTGAACCCATTAAAATTGAAACGGGTAGATTGTTTAATGCTGCCGAGTCTAATTCGGGAAGTCCTGTTGTTGTAATTGGAAACGAAGTAGCAAAGGGATTGTTTGGTGCCTCGGATCCCATTGGAAAAAAAATTCGTTTATACGGACAAAAACTAACTGTTATTGGCGTTTTAAAAAAACAAGGACAAGGTATGTTTGGCGACAGCAATGATGTAGCTATTTTTTTTCCGGTTAATTTTTTGAGAAGAATGTATGGAGACGATAACGATGCTTTGCGAGCCGCCATATTAATCAAACCACAAAAAGGTGTAGACATTGAAGAATTTAAAGCAGAAGTGTCTCAAAAATTAAGAGTACATCGAGGAGTTAAAACAGGTGAAATTGATAATTTCTTTATGAATGTGCTCTCCGGTTTTACCGATTTTATTGATAATATCGTGGGGCAAATGAACGCTATTGGTTGGGGTATTAGTGCCTTTTCTTTATTAGTAGGTGGGTTTGGAATAGCCAATATCATGTTTGTTTCGGTTAAAGAGCGCACGAATTTAATTGGAATTCAAAAAGCATTGGGTGCAAAAAATAAATTTATATTGTTTCAATTCTTGTTTGAAGCCGTAATTTTATCCTTAATTGGAGGGTTGATCGGAATGTTTTTGGTTTGGGTCATTGCCATCATCTTATCAAGTACCTTAGATTTTGAATTCGTATTAAGCGCGTCCAACATGTTACTAGGTTCTGGTTTAGCCGCTTTTATTGGGTTGATTGCCGGTATTATTCCTGCTATTTCTGCCTCCAAATTAGATCCTGTTGAGGCCATTCGAAGCGGAATTTAATCCCTTTTTTGTATATTTGGATTTTAGATGATTTCAACTACTTTGCATTCCTCGAGTTCAATTAATTTTAGTATTTATGAATAAGTATCTTCTATCGGATTTTTTCTCATGGGAGTATTTCGTATGCGTAGAATTAAGAGTGAAAAATTATATATTCTTTTTTGTTTTATTAGGTTCTGTCTTTGCCTTTTCGCAAACAGATCAAGATTCTATTTCATCAAGCAAAGAACTTACTGAAGTTATCATCTCGGCTAACCGCTGGAAGCAAAGCAGTAAAGATGTGCCACAAAGAGTAGGTGTAATTTCAACCCGTAATGTTACTTTTTATAATCCTCAAACGGCTGCTGATTTATTGACGATTTCAGGAAAAGTATTTATGCAAAAGAGTCAGCAAGGAGGAGGAAGTCCTATGATTAGAGGTTTTGCTACGAACCGACTAGTATATGCAGTAGATGGCGTTCGAATGAATACTGCTATTTTTAGAGGAGGAAATATTCAGAATGTCATTTCTTTAGATCCTTTTGCAACTGAACGGACTGAGATCGTTTTTGGACCCGGTTCTGTGATTTACGGAAGCGATGCTATTGGTGGAGTTATGAGTTTCCAAACCTTATTGCCTCAATTTGCTTCTTCAAAAAAAACGACTGTAACAGGCCATGCTATTTCTCGATTTTCAACCGCTAATAATGAAAAAACAGGTCATTTTGATGTGAATGTTGGATGGACCAAATGGGCTGTGATTACCAGTATCAGTTCGAATGATTTTGGCGATTTAAAAATGGGTTCTCACGGCCCAGACGACTATTTACGACCTTTTTATATTCAAAGACAAAATGGAATAGATGTTGTTGTAACCAATGACGATCCTTTAGTCCAAAAACCTACAGCGTATTCGCAAATTAATGTAATGCAAAAATTGCGATTTAAGCCAAATGAAAATTGGGATTTTCAATATGGTTTACATTACTCTGAAACGTCAAGCTTTTCTCGATATGACCGACACATTCGTTATAACAGTGCTGGTTTGCCTAGGTATGGTGAATTTTACTATGGTCCGCAACGATGGATAATGAACAATTTGAATATCACACATCAGTCCAATTCAAAGTTTTTTGATGAAATGGTCCTCCGTTTTGCGCATCAATTTTTTGAAGAAAGTAGAGTAAGTAGGAATAGAAATATTGCCAATAGAGAAATTCGAACTGAAAAAGTAGATGCGTATTCTATAAATGCTGACTTTTCAAAAACAATAGCGCTCAATCATAAAATCTACTATGGTGTTGAATATGTTCTGAATGATGTAAACTCAACTGGCGTTAATCAAGACATAATAGCAGGAACAAGTCAAATCGGTCCTTCCCGTTATCCACAAGCAAATTGGGAATCTATGGGTGTCTATGTAAATGATCAATATTTACTATCGGATAAAACTACTTTACAGGCGGGATTGCGATATAATACGTTTAGCTTGAATGCAAATTTTGACACTACCTTTTATCCGTTTCCCTTTACCAAGGCAACAATTGACAATGCGTCATTAACGGGAAGTTTTGGATTTGTTTATCGTCCTACCAAAAAATGGGTGATAAGTTCAAATGTAGCTACAGCTTTTCGATCTCCTAATGTAGATGATGTTGGGAAGGTTTTTGATTCTGAACCTGGATCTGTTGTAATTCCTAATCCCAATTTAAAAGCAGAAAATGCCTATAATATTGATTTTAATATTCTCAAACAAGTGGGAAAAAATGTTAAATTGGATTTCTCTACCTATTATACTTTTTTAGATAATGCTCTAGTAAGAAGGGATTTTACTTTAAATGGGGCTTCACAAATCATGTATGATGGAGAGCTGAGTCAGGTGCAGGCAATTCAAAATGCAGCCAATGCTACTGTGTATGGTGTTCAAGCAGGTGTTGTACTTAATCTTCCTTCAGGATTTCGGTTTACTACCGATTTAAATTATCAAAAAGGTATTGAAGAGTTAGATAATGGCAAGAAAAGTCCCTCACGTCATGCAGCACCCTTTTTCGGAATAACTCGAGTTGGATTTACCCATTCAAAATTAGATATTGAACTCAATTTGCAGTATAGCGATGCAGTAGCTTATAAAGATTTAGCAGAAGAAGAAAGAGGAAAAAAAGAAATCTATGCAATTGATGGCAATGGAAATCCTTATTCGCCCAGTTGGTATGCACTGCATCTAAAATCAATGTATAAGTTTACAGATAAGTTAACCTTTACTGCAGGAATAGAAAACATAACTGACCAACGGTACCGACCTTACAGTTCCGGAATTGCAGCTCCAGGAAAGAATTTTGTTTTGGCAGTACGAGCGGTATTGTAAACAAAAATCCCGTTAGGTTACTAACGGGATTTTTATTATCTAATAGTTTGATTTTGGATCAAATCTATATATAAGTTAATTTTATCTTTCAGCTCTTTTCGAGGCGCAATAAAATCTAGAAATCCATGCTCTAATAAGAATTCAGAAGTTTGAAATCCTTCAGGTAATTCTTTACCAGTAGTGTCTTTTACTACTCGAGGTCCCGCAAATCCAATTAAGGCGCCTGGCTCTCCAATATTGATATCTCCAAGCATGGCATATGATGCTGTAGTTCCACCGGTTGTTGGGTCGGTACATAATGAAATATAAGGAATTTTCGCTTCTGCTAATTGTGCTAATTTTGCCGAAGTTTTGGCCAACTGCATCAACGAATAGGCTGCTTCCATCATACGTGCTCCTCCCGATTTTGAAATCAAAACAAAGGGTACATTATGTTTGATCGAATAGTCAATAGCTCTTACAATTTTTTCACCTACTACCGCTCCCATAGAACCACCAATAAAGGCAAAATCCATACAAGAAACCACTAAATCTTTTCCTTTTGATTTTCCGACAGCCGTACGAATGGCATCATTTAATTTGGTTTTACCCATTACATCTTTCAAACGATCGCTGTACTTTTTAGTGTCTTCAAATTTTAAGGGGTCTTTAGATGTTAATTTGGCATCCAGCTCTTTAAATTCGTTGTTGTCGAATAAAATCTCGAAATATTCTTTACTACCAATTCGAACATGATAATCGTCTTCCGGACTAACCCATAAGTTACGGGCTAATTCATCCTGATCGATAATTTTTCCAGTTGGTGATTTATACCACAATCCTTTCGGAACATCTTTTTTGTCCTCTGTTGCGGTCGTAATTCCTTTTTCTTTTCTTTTAAACCAAGCCATAATTCTTGAAGTTAGAAGTCAGAAGTTAGAATGTAGAAGATAGAAATGATTGTTCTAAATTCTACATTCAACATTCTAAATTTATAATGTATTTACGTTATTCAAATCGGCAAAAGCTTGTTCTAATCGTGTATTGAACGTTACTTCTCCTTCACGTACCCATTTTCTTGGGTCGTAGTGTTTTTTATTCGGACTGTCAGCGCCATCAGGACTTCCAATTTGTGTTCTTAAATAGTCTACTTTGTTTACCATATAATCACGAATACCTTCCGTAAATGCAAATTGTAAATCTGTATCGATATTCATTTTTATGACACCGTAGCCAATAGCTTCTCTAATTTCTTCAAGTGTAGAACCTGATCCACCATGGAATACAAAATCTACTGGATTGTTTCCAGTATTGAATTTGTTTTGAACGTATTCTTGCGAATTTTTAAGGATTTTTGGTGTTAATTTAACATTTCCTGGTTTGTAAACACCATGCACATTTCCGAAAGAAGCTGCAATAGTAAATCTCGGACTTACTTTCATCAATTCTTCATATGCATAAGCCACTTCTTCTGGTTGTGTGTATAATTTTGAACTGTCTACATCTGAATTGTCCACCCCATCTTCTTCACCACCAGTAATCCCCAATTCAATTTCTAAAGTCATGCCCATTTTGCTCATTCTTTCTAAATATTTTTTAGAAATTTCAAGATTTTCCTCAATAGGCTCTTCAGATAAATCAATCATGTGCGAACTGAATAATGATTTACCCGTTTCGGCAAAATGTTTTTCTGAAGCATCTAATAAACCATCAATCCAAGGCAATAAATTTTTAGCACAATGGTCGGTATGTAAAATAACAGTAGCTCCATAAGCTTCCGCTAATGTATGTATGTGTTTTGCACCAGCAACCGCTCCTAAAATAGCCGATTTTTGGTGTTCATTAGATAACCCTTTTCCAGCATTAAACTGTGCGCCACCATTTGAAAACTGAATGATAACTGGTGCATTTAATTTAGCCGCAGTTTCTAAAACACCGTTGATTGTACTTGATCCTACAACGTTTACAGCAGGTAAAGCAAAACCTTTTTGTTTGGCATAATTGAAAATTTCTTGGACTTGATCTCCGGTAGCAACACCTGGCTTAATATTGTGACTCATAGTTGTATGTTTAAATTATAAGAATGCAAAAATAAGAATTTATAAAATTAGAATGGATAATTTATTCCAAAATTTAGCACTGTTTTGCTAAAGTTAATGCCTCGAAACCAACGATCTTGTGTGTCGCGTGCTGGATCATACGTTTTGTAACCCAAATCAAATCGGAAGACAAAAAAGTCAAAATCGTAGCGAAATCCTACACCCGATCCAATTGCAATGTCTTTTAAAGAAGCCAATCCATTAAACGTGTAATCTTTGTCACTCACATTATCCAGTACATTCCAAATGTTTCCCGCATCAACAAATAAGGCACTATATAAGTTACCACCAATTCTAAATCGGTATTCTGTACTGAAGGCTAATTTTAAGTTGGCTTCGTTAAAATCTAGTATCCCGCCGCTTCGGCCAGGACCTAAGCTATAGGCTTGCCACCCTCTGTTGTCGTTTGATCCACCCGAGAAATAACTTCTAGAAAACGGAATCGATTTGGCATTACCATAAGGGATAGCAATACCTGCAAAAGAACGCATGGCTAGCGTGTTTTTTTTACCAAAATCCCAATGCTTTACAAAATCAACTTCGGTTTTAATGTATTGCGAATATTCGATGCCAAATAATTTTTTAGCTCCAGAGGCACTCGTTTCTTCATTTATATTTAGTCCTTTTCCCAATAATGATAACACATTTCCAGCCGATTCTAACTTCGCTTTAAAATTATAATAATTTCGATCGTTCAAATTGTTTTTAGTAGTTTTATTAAATACAAAACTTGACGACACAATCATGTTGTCTTCGATCAATCGCGTTCTTCGTTCGCCTATGCTTCGAATGATTTTATAATCGTCATCGCCCGGACTTAAATTCGGATTCCCACCATTTTCCACAAAATCAATAAAATTAACTGCTCCATCACTGGTTAAATTGTTATTGGTGTCTACCCAATCTGAATTAGTATTGTATTCTTGTGCTAGTAGGTTTAAGGTGTTGTATGAATTTAAATACACATTAAAATAGTTGTTCGCATTTAAATTCCGCACATAATTAACGCCAACCAATTCAAATTTGAAGTTGTTTTTTGCGTTGTTGGTCGTCCAACTGTAACTGATTCCTCCCGATAAGCTTTGTTTGTCTAAGCCAATGTTTCTTTGATTGGTAATACCGGTACTTATTTGTGTTGAAGGAAACATTTCTTTCTTGATGATGTTTTTCACATTAATCGGGAAGAAAATTCTAGGAAAGTTAAGTTTCACATCGGCACCGTATTCAGAAATATTAAAAAATACATTGTTTGGATTGGCTAAATCCTGTGAGGATCCAAAATTACCGCGGGTCGAAATTTCCAAAATCTCAGCACGTTTGAATACATTACGCCAGGTTAGTGACATTGTTCCGCTAATTCCAAATTCTTGAATATCGGAGGTAGCCAAATCAATGGAGGGTGTCCATTTAAATTTGGGTTTGTTAATTAAATAGATATTAGCAATCAATGAAGTGTTGGTCGAATCACTGGGATCTTGCTGGTACTCAATATTGGGGTAATTGAACATTTTTAAATTGCTCAATGCTTTTGAAGTTAATGTGCGATCGGTATCGCTAAAGAGTTTTCCTTTTTCTATAAATATGGCATTGGTAAGTGCTTTGGGTTTGTAATCTAAACGACCCGAACTATAAATGTTGTAATTGTTGTAGACCGCACTATCTTGTGCTTTGTTTTTTTCTTTATTGGATGTCGTATTGGTGAAAATATTGACTTGACTGATTGTATAAATGGTAAACGGTTTCTTGATTAAAGTATCGCCCACTTTTACATTTCGATCTTCAATTTTTAATACCACATTCATTTTATGAATGGAATCATTTGTAATGGCCTCAAACTTCACATGGTTTTCTTGAAAGTGGTAAACGCCGTTGTTTCTAAATTGCTGGGTGATGCGTTTGCGTTCGGCATCAAAATTTAGGTAGGTATATTGTGTTCCGTTTTTAAGTAGCGATTTGTTTTGATCTAAGGCATATAAACTATCCAAATCGGGGGTTTCAATAGCTCTCGAAATCGAATCAATAGTGTAGGGTTTTCCTGTAGTAACTCGGTAGGTAATTTTGCTTCTTTTTTTGCCCAAAGTATCTAAAACAAAGC
>JACCDK011039445.1_pt1 | contig 71774 bp, 61 predicted proteins | sample 7445871 | NCBI WGS metagenome assembly JACCDK01 (sample SAMN15323436, study PRJNA562643) | freshwater metagenome | isolation source: river surface water | place: USA:Blue River Watershed | collected 2017-08-15 | reverse complement strand
TCAACAATCCGCCTACCAATACCGCAATAGAAGCCATCATATCGGTAAGCAAATGCAAGTAGGCTGATTTCATGTTTAAATTATGATCGGCGTCTTTTTTTAATAATATAACCGACAATCCATTGACGACAATACCTAGTGTGGCCAACCAAATCACTAAATTGGATTTAATTTCGTGTGGGTTTATAAAACGTTCAATGGCTCCATAAATTAAGATAAAAGCCACAATAATTAAGGTGGCCGCATTTACAAACGCTGCTATTAATTCGGCTCTTTTTAATCCAAAAGTTTGATCAATGGAAGCTTTTCGTCTGGATAATTTGTTGGCAACCAAACTAAATACTAAAGAAAGGACATCTGAAAAATTATGGAGCGCATCTGAAATTAAAGCTAAACTGCCTGAAATGATTCCGCCCACAACTTGTGCGATAGTAATTAGTAAATTTAGTAAAATAGAATACACTAAATTTTTTGCTTTTACCTCGTGTTTTTCTATGTGAATGGTGTCGTGGGTCATCAATATTTTTATTTACAAGCTATTTTATGAACGCGATTGGCGTGTCTTCCACCTTCAAAAGAAGTAGACAAAAACGTATCAACCATTTCAATCGCTTGAGGAATGGATGTATACCTTGCAGGGATACTGATAATATTTGCATCGTTATGTTGGCGTGCAAGTGCTGCAATTTCTTTTGTCCAACACAAGGCGGCGCGAATATCTTGATGTTTGTTTACCGTCATAGCAATACCGTTTCCGGAACCACAAATAACTATACCAAAATCGGCTTTTTTACTTTCTACATCATAGGCCACAGGATGTCCAAAATCGGGATAATCTACACTTTCAATAGAATCAGTGCCGTGGTTGTAAACGGTATATCCTTTTTCTTCTAAAAATTGAACAATTGCTTTTTTGTAGTCGGGACCAGCGTGGTCGTTTCCAATAGATATTTTCATAGTGTATGTGTTGTTTGTTTTTACAAAATTAGTAAAGTTAGTAGTAGTTCTTACCTAAGCACCTGGTTTTTTGATTTTTTTATAAGTAAAGTGTTTGTTTTCATAGAATTACACAACAAAATTAAGTAAATCATAAGGAATGTTAATTGTTTTTTGTAATTCATTGATAATCAGTTAACCTTAATTTAACAACAACTGTTAACAACTTTGGATAGAAAATAAGAACTTTTTAAAGGTTGTTTTAAAATAATTTGTAATCCAAAACAGAAATTAAAAAAACAAGATTAGTTGTTCTTTTTTATAGATTATTTATCACCATTTATTTTAGGTTTATTAACAGAATTACACTGTAAAAGTTATTTACAAAAAGTATAGAAATAACATTATAAACAGTTGTTGATAATGTTATTTTATTTGTTTGTGTTTTCTTTAAAATCAACTTGTTATCTATTTTAAGTTGTGTTGATTAATTTGTATAAGTAGTAATAACTTTAAAACAACCCACTTTTAAAAAAACTTATGCTAACTATTAACACACTATAATCATCATCATAAATTTAAATTTAATTAAAACTATTTTTTGTTGTTTTTAATAAATGTTGAAAACTTCAATAGATTCAAATTTGTTATTTTTTGGTTAATTATGTTTTCTGATTTCTAATTTCTAATTTCTTCTTCGTAACTTTCAACAATTATTAGAAAAGATACAATGAGTAAGAAACCAAAAAAATTAGGAAATAAACCCAAAGATTTTACCGCACAACTTTATAAAATACTCTCCAAAGAACCTACTAAATCCTATAACTACAAACAAATTGCTGCTATTTTAGAACTTTCTGATACCAAGAGCAGAAATGAAATCATAAGGGATTTAAAAATACTAAAAGCACAAGATAAAATTCATGAAACCGAGATTGGAAAATACCAAATAATTTCCAAAGCAGAATATTATGAAGGAATTATTGATATGACGTCTCGAAAAAACGGTTATTTTGTTTGTGATGATTTAGAAGATGATGTTTTTGTTCCGTTTATAAATTTAAATCATGCTTTAGATGGAGATAAAGTCAAAGCATATATTTACAATAGAAGAAGTTCACGTAAACCAGAAGCAGAAGTTTTAGAAATTTTAGAACGGAAAAAAACTGAATTTGTAGGTGTAATTGATATTCAAAAAAACTTTGCTTTTGTTACGACTGCTAATGCAAAAATGTACACCGATATTTTTATTCCTAAAAATAAAATTAACGATGCTGAACATGGAGATGTTGTATTAGTTCATCTAGAAGATTGGCCAAAAAAAGCAGATTCTCCATTTGGTTCGGTAATAAAAGTATTAGGAAAACCAGGCGAACACAATACTGAAATTCATGCGATATTAGCCGAATACGGGTTACCCTACGATTTTCCAATAGAAGTAGAAGCGTATGCAAATAAAATAGATACTTCAATAACCGAAGAAGAAATAAAAAAACGCCGCGATATGCGTGATGTTTTAACCTTTACGATTGATCCAAAAGATGCAAAAGATTTTGATGATGCGTTATCTTTTCAGGTATTAGAAAATGGAAATTTTGAAATAGGTGTTCATATTGCTGATGTTTCACATTATCTTCAAGAAGGAACTATTTTAGATGAAGAAGCGTACAATAGAGCTACTTCTGTATATTTAGTAGATCGAGTAGTACCAATGCTACCCGAAGTTTTATCTAACTTCGCTTGTTCGTTACGTCCACATGAAGAAAAATATACATTTTCGGCGGTTTTTCAATTGAATAACAAAGCAGAAGTAGTGGATTCATGGTTTGGACGAACGGTAATTTATTCAGATCAACGTTTTGCGTATGAAGAAGCACAAAATATTATAGAGACTAAGTCAGATATAATTCCAGCCGAAATTTCATTAACAGGAAAAGAATATATCGTTCCAAAACCAATAGTTGATGCTACACTTAAAATGGATGAATTAGCTAAAATCCTGCGAAGAAAAAGAATGGCAGCTGGTGCTATTTCATTTGATAAAGTAGAAGTGAAATTCAATTTAAATGAAGATGCGGAACCAATTGGTGTGTACTTTAAACAAAGTAAAGATGCCAATCATTTGATTGAAGAATTTATGTTGTTAGCGAATAGAAAGGTAGCAGAATTCATTGGAAAACAAAAGAAAACTTTCATTTACAGAATTCACGACGAACCAAATGAAGATAAATTAATAAACCTTCAAACAGTGATTGCAAAGTTTGGATATTCTATTAATTTCCGTTCAAAAAAAGACATTTCGAGTTCGTTGAATAACTTACTTTCAGAAGTACAAGGAAAAAAAGAACAAAATTTAGTGGATACCCTTACAATTAGAAGTATGAGTAAAGCAGCGTATTCAACTGAAAATATTGGTCATTATGGATTAGCTTTTGATTATTACAGTCATTTTACTTCGCCAATTCGTCGTTATCCCGATGTAATGGCACACCGTTTGTTACAGCATTACATCGATGGTGGAAAAAGTGTGAATGAAGAAGAATATGAAGAGAAATGTGTGCATTCTTCACAAATGGAAGGTTTAGCCGCTCAAGCCGAACGCGATTCTGTGAAATACATGCAAGTAAAATACATGCAAGATCATAAAGATCAAGAGTTTTTAGGAGTAATTTCTGGGGTAACCGAATGGGGAATTTATGTAGAAATCATCGAAAATAAATGTGAAGGCATGTGTAGAATCAGAGAAATTCGAGATGATTATTATACATTTGACGACAAACAATATGCTTTAGTTGGTGAAGTTTCTAAAAATATTTTACAATTAGGAGACGAAATTTACGTTACAGTAAAAAATGCTGATTTAGTAAAAAAACAATTAGATTTTAATTATTTAAGAAAGAGAGAGTAATATTTAGGGATAAGTAAAAAGTAATTATTTTATAAAAAAAATGAAAAAAATAATTTATAGTTTATTGTTAATGAGTTCATTAACATATGCACAATTTGAAAAAAACGTTGGTGATTTTACCAAAGTAACCGCTTTTGATAAAATTGATGTTAATCTTGTTGCTGCTACAGAAAATAAAGTAGTATTAACAGGAGCTCATTCAAAAGATGTAGAATTAGTCAATAAAAATGGCGAATTAAAAATTAGAATGCCTTTAATTAAAATATTATCAGGTTATTCGGTTTCTGCAACCGTTTATTATAAAAAAATTGAAGCTGTTGAAGCAAACGAAGGTAGTAGAATTTCTTCAAAAGACACTATTACTGCTCTTAATTTTGATGTAATTTGTAAAGAAGGATCCGATATTAAACTTACCAATTTACAAGCCGATCGTTTACAAATTCGTGTTTCACAAGGAAGTGTAGTTACAATTATTGGTACTGTTAAAAATCAAGATGTATTATCAAATTCAGGAGGAAAATACGACGGTCAAGATTGTAAAACCCAACAAACAGAGGTTACTGTAAATGCTGGTGGAATGGCTTATGTGTATGCTTCCGATTTAGTGAATGCAAAAACAAGAGCGGGTGGTGAAATTACTATTTATGGAAAACCCAAACAAACAATAGAAAAAAGTATAGCCGGAGGAAGTATTGAACAAGCGAAGTAATAGTAATCTCAGTTCGGTTTTAAGTTGGCAGATTTTTTCGTAAATTCGTATTTTATTAAACGTACTGAACACTAATTACTGAACACTTAACACTTGATTATACAAGATATTTTAGCGGCTATTCCTTGGGGATTTTTACTTGCCATTTCTATTGGTCCAGGTTTTTTCGTATTACTAGAAACCAGTATTACCAAAGGATTTAAAGCAGCTTTCACGTTAGATTGTGGTATTATTTTTAGCGATATTATATTTATTCTAATTGCTTATTTTGCTTCCAATCAAATTTTAGCACAATTCAAAGATAATCCTAATTTATACATTATTGGTGGTTCAATAATGGCGGTATATGGCGTGATATCCTACATTCAATTAAAGAAAAAATTTGATATTGATGAAGATAAAGATATTGACGATATCCCGAATAATAATTATTTAGGTTTGTTTTTTAAAGGTTTTTTTTTAAATGTAATTAATATTGGTATTTTGGGTTTTTGGATGATGGTTATTATTACTCAAGGACCTCGGCTTCAAATGGTACCATCCCGTGTTTTCACCTTTTTTGTAGCTACTTTGTTTTTTTATTTAGCAATAGATGTTGTAAAAATTATCCTAGCCAAACAATTAAAACACCGCCTTACACCTGTAAATATTTATAAAATCAAAAGAGTGATTAGTTTTATTTTAATCATTTTTGGGGTGTTCTTTTTATTACAAGGAGTCTTTCCTGGGTTCAAAGAAAAAGTAGTGCACGAAATTGAAGTAACCCGTTAGTTTTTTAATTCTATAAAAAAAACCTCCTAATTTCTTAGAAGGTTTTGAGGCATCGTCCGGATTCGAACCGGAGTAGACGGTTTTGCAGACCGCTGCCTAGCCGCTCGGCCACGACGCCATTGTTTGAACGGACTGCAAATTTACATTTTATTTCCTCTTTTCCAAAAATAATATCTATTTATTAAGTAGAAATAATTCGTTTTTAAGTTTACTTTTGCAATACATTATAGTCCTTTAGTTATGAAGAATTTACGTTTTCTAAAACCGATAATAAGTTATTTTGGTATTGGGTTAATCATTACAACCTTGAGTAGAATACTATTGTTTTTAATTTTTAAAGAACGGGTAGTTGAAAATGAAAATTATAGCCAATTATTTAGTATTGGATTGCGATTTGATATTATTCTATTAAGTTATACTGCTATTATTCCTACCCTGTTGATTTTACTACTTCCTGATTCCCTTCAACAAAAGATAAAAAAATTTTTAAACGTATATTTTCTTTTCTTTTTGTTCTTATTCTTTTTACTAGAATTAGCTACCCTCGATTTTATCAAGCAATATGATACGCGTCCCAATAGGTTGTTTTTAGACTATTTAATTTACCCTAAAGAAGTGCTAGGAACGTTATTAAAAAGTTATTTACCATCTTTATTAATTTCGGCTATTTTATTGAATAGCGCCATGTTTTTTGCATTAAAATTTGGAAAAAAATTGTTTTACCCTGTAGAAAGTAGTTATAAAACTAGATTACTTATTTTTCCTTTAGTGGTTTTCTTGTTGGTTTTCGGAGCTAGAGGAAGTTTAACATCCAAACGCCCAATAAATGCGAGTAATGCCATTTTTTGTTCCGATCAAATGACGAATTCTTTAGGATTAAATTCATTGTATACCGTAGCTTTTGCTGCTTATGCTATGAAAAGTGAAGGAGATGTAAAAAAATACGGAAAAATGGATGCGTTAGAAGCATACGCAAGAGTAAAAAAATACATGGATGTTTCTGAATTTACCTCAACAACTAATCCTTTTTTACATACCGTTTCACCAGATTCTTTGCAACCCAAGTATAATGTGGTAATTTTTTTACAAGAAAGTTTAGGTGCCGAATATGTGGGTTGTTTGAAAGGCTTGCCTTTAACGCCAGAACTGGATAAATTAAGTAAAGAAGGGCTTTTGTTTACAAATCTATATTGCACAGGAACCCGAAGTGTTCGCGGTATTGAACAAGTAACATCAGGTTTTTTACCCAATCCTTCCGAAAGTGTTGTTAAATTAAGTGGCTCCCAACAAGGCTTTTTTACATTAGCGGAAGCGTTTGGAAAACAAAAGTATGACACCAGTTTTATTTATGGTGGTATGGCAAATTTTGATAATATGGCTTCTTTTTTCAACGGAAATGGTTTCAAAAACATTATTGATGAAACCGATTTTGATGCCGATGGAAAAAAATACGCCATGAAAGGAACTTGGGGATATTGTGACGAAGATTTAGCAGTAAAAGCCAACGATTATTTTAAATCATTAGGAAGAAAGCCGTTCTTTTCTCTGATGTTTTCTACCTCTAATCATGAACCGTTTGAGTTTCCAGACGGCAGAATAAAATTACACGAACAACCCAAAAACACTGTGAATAATGCCATGAAATATGCTGATTTTTCGATCGGAAAATTCTTTGAATTAGCAAAAAAAGAGGCCTATTTTAAAAATACTATTTTTGTGGTAATTGCCGATCACAATACCAGAACCTATGGTAAAAGTTTGGTGCCAATTAACAAATTCCATATTCCGGCGTTGATAATTGCGCCCAATGTGAAGAAAGGAACAACCTATGATCAATTAGCCAGTCAAATGGATATTCCTTCCACGGTTTTAGCCTTATCTGGAATCACAACAAAATCGCCAATGCCCGGACGTAATTTGATAAAATTACCCAAAGGAACGAAAGGACGAACCATTATGTTGTTTCATGAAACCTATGCGTTTCGTGTTGAAAACGATGTAATCATCATGAATCCAAATAGCAAACCTTTGCAGTTTAAAGTAAAGAGTGATACTGAACTTATACCCACGCCTTTAAACAAAGAATTAGCCAAAGATGCCTTGGCTCATATTGTAGCTTCAAGTAATTTATATAAAGATAGAGCTTATAAATCAGAATAAGATGAACTAAAACGGGTTAGTTCCTGTATTCTTCCATTTCAATAGTAACCGCTTCTACATCTCCTCCAATTGGTGGATTTAATTTTGAAACCGCTAACTTGATTCGGGAAACGGCAGGTATTTCCTTAAAACACCGTGTGATAATCCGTTGGCCTACATGCTCTAGTAATTTAGATCGTATTGCCATTTCGTCTACTACAATTTTATTTAGAACAACATAATCAACGGTGTCTGTTAATTCATCAGTGGTTGCCGATTTACGCAAATCGGTTTTTACTTCCAAATCCACGCGGTAATCAGACCCAATTTTAGCTTCTTCCATCAAACAACCGTGATACGAAAAGGTTCTGATGTTTTGTAATTTAATTATTCCCATAAAATTTTAGTATCAAGTTTGAGGTTTTTTGGTTTCAAGTTGTTTTCTTTATCCAAAGTTACATAAAACCTGAAACTTTTAAACTTGAAACTTGAAACATTTTCTATCTTTGCACAAAAGAAAAACAATGTCAACAGAAGATAAATCATTGAATTTTATAGAACAAATCATAGAAGAAGATTTAAAAAATGGTTTGAGTCCAGATAAATTACGTTTTCGATTTCCTCCCGAACCTAACGGGTATTTACACATTGGTCATGCGAGTGCTATTTGCCTAAATTTTGGCTTAGGTATCGATTATAAAGCACCAGTAAACCTTCGTTTTGACGACACCAATCCTTCCAAAGAAGAACAAGAATATGTTGATGCCATCAAACGCGATGTAGAATGGTTGGGTTTTCAATGGGATAAAGAATGTTATGCTTCTGATTATTTCCAACAATTGTATGATTGGGCGGTTGAATTGATCAAGAAAGATAAAGCCTATGTGGATAGCCAAACTTCAGAAGAAATGGCACAACAAAAAGGAACCCCTACACAACCCGGAACCAATTCTCCATACAGAAATCGTACCATCGAAGAGAATTTGGATTTGTTCACTCGTATGAAAAACGGTGAATTTGAGAAAGGAACACACGTTTTGCGTGCTAAAATATCAATGGGAGCTAACAATATGTTGATGCGTGATCCAATTATTTATCGCATCATGCACGCTCACCACCACCGAACCGGAAACGATTGGTGTATTTATCCAATGTATGATTGGGCACATGGCGAAAGTGATTATTTAGAACAAATATCACATTCCTTTTGTACCCTAGAATTTTTACCACATAGAGAATTGTACGATTGGTTTTTGAATCAAATTTTTGATGAAACAAAAGTCCGTCCAAAACAAAGAGAATTTGCACGAAGAAATTTATCACACACGGTTGTTTCTAAACGTAAATTATTGCAATTGGTTGAAGAAAAACACGTTACAGGTTGGGACGATCCTCGAATGAGTACCATTTCTGGAATGAGAAGACGCGGATTTACCCCTACATCCATTCGGAATTTTGCCAATACAATCGGAATTGCTAAACGAGATAATTTGATTGATGTTTCGCTTTTAGAATTTTGTGTGCGCGAAGATTTAAATAAAATTGCACCTCGTGTAATGGCGGTTTTAGATCCAGTAAAATTAGTAATTACTAATTATCCTGAAGGTCAAGAAGAATGGCTAGAAGCTGAAAACAATCCAGAAGAAGCAATAATGACCTATAGAAAAGTGCCTTTTTCAAAAGAATTGTATATCGAAAGAGAAGATTTTCAAGAAGAAGCACACAAGAAATTTTTCCGTTTAACTTTAGGTACTGAAGTTCGATTGAAAAATGCCTATATCATCAAAGGCGAATCGGTTGTAAAAGATGCTAATGGAAACATTACCGAAATTCACGCTACATATGATGTGGATTCAAAATCAGGAAGTGGTACCGAAGCCAGCCAACGAAAAGTAAAAGGCACGATTCATTGGGTTTCTACTGCTCATGCTAAAGAGGCTGAGGTGCGTGTATATGACCGATTGTTTACCAATGAAAGCCCGGATAAAGACAAAGAAGTTGATTTTAAAGCCTTCATCAACCCTAATTCATTAAAAGTAATTACTGGTTTTGTGGAACCTAGTTTAATTACAGCAAAAGAATTGGATCATTTTCAATTTCAACGTTTGGGATATTTTTGTGTAGATAGAGATTCTACAGCAGAAAAATTAGTATTTAATAAAACGGTTGGATTAAGAGATACGTGGGCCAAAATTTCAGAACAATAAAAAAGCAGTTATATTTTTGTTGTAAGAATTACGATTTCAAACCTACAAGGAAAATACCTTGTAGGTTTTTTATTTTCATAAAACAGTAATTTGCACAACTTTCTCAAAGAAAACAAAGTATTAGTAAAAGCTATTAACTTTGAAATTAAAATAAATGAAATCTTTTTTAAATGGCTTTCATAAGTAAGATATAGGAAGGCATCTTTTTTCTGTAAAGGGATTTTATAGAGCCATTAAAAGAAAGGGCTAAAATCGGCTAATTTAACTTTTAAGCATAAAAAAAACCGCCAAGAATAGAAAATTGACGGTTTTAATCTGTTTTTTAACTTTTATGCTTCACTGGTATCGGAAGGATTAAAATCGGTTGCGGTATGGTCGTTTTTTTTCTTGACACGTTTCGGTTGGTTTTTCATGGTTTCACCAATTTGATTACTTGCTGTAAAACTCGCTACCATATTATTTAGCATATCACTACCTGCTTGAGGAGAATTCGGCAGCAAAATCAAGTTCGAATTGGTATCGGCACCAATAGCTTGTAGCGTATCATAATGTTGGGTTACCACAATTAAAGCGGATGCTTCTTGAGAGTTGATTCCAACATTGTTTAGTACTTCAACACTCTCAACAAGACCACGTGCAATTTCTCTTCTTTGGTCTGCAATACCTTGTCCTTGTAGTTTTTTACTTTCAGCTTCAGCCTTTGCTTTGGCAACAATTCGGATGCGTTGTGCTTCCGATTCAAATTCTGCGGCTGTTTTTTCACGATCTGCAGCATTGATTCGGTTCATCGCATTTTTTACTTGAATATCGGGATCGATATCGGTGACTAAGGTATTAATAATGTCATATCCATACGCCATCATGGATTCGTTCAATTCTCGTTTTACCGCAATCGCAATATCGTCTTTTCGTAAAAAAACATCATCTAAAATTAATTTAGGAACTTCTGCACGTACCACATCAAAAACATAAGCAGTAATTTGATCGTGAGGGTATTCTAATTTGTAAAATGCTTCATAAACTTTACTTTGAATTACGTTAAATTGAACGGAAACTTTCATTTTAATGAATACATTGTCTTTCGTTTTTGTTTCAATAATAACGTCCAACTGCTGTATTCTAAGATTTACCCTTCCGGCAATTCGATCAATTACAGGAATTTTTAATTGCAAACCCGAACTTCTAATGCTTGTAAATTTTCCAAATCGCTCGATTACAACAGCTGTTTGTTGTTTTACCGTAAAGAAAGAAGAAAATAGAATAACCAAACCAACGAAAACAACAGGAAACATAATAAACTCCATAATTTTTTAGTTTTAAAATTTGTAATTATACGCTGCATTTCTTAAAAAGTTACACTGTTAATGAAATAAAAAAGTCCCTGAATTTCAGGGACTTTGCTTTTATAAAACAGCGATTGCTTTTTCTATACGTTTGATGGTTTCTGTTTTGCCAATCAGTTCGATTATATCAAATAAGTGAGGTCCTTTAAGTGCGCCAACCAAACTCATTCTGAGCGGTTGCATGACTTTTCCCATTCCTATTTCATTAGTTGTCATCCAGTTTTTTAATTCGGCTTCAATAGTTACCGAAGTAAAATCTGCTATTTTTTCCAATTCCGAAATTACTTGTTGCATTAATCCAGGAGTTTCCTCTTTCCAATTTTTAGCTGCTTTTTCGTCATAAGATGTTGGCGCCTCAAAGAAATAATCGGCTAAATCCCAAAATTCATTTACAAAATGCGCTCTTTCTTTAATTAATGAGACAACTCTTTCCAAATCTAATGCGGTAGAAACACCTCTTTTTTCTAAATCTTCAGAAAAACTAATGGCCAATTCCTTATCGCTTTTCCCTATTAAATACTGATGATTGAACCATTTATTTTTCTCGGGATCAAATTTTGCTCCAGCTTTGTGAATGCGGTTTAAATCAAATTTTGTTACCAATTCTTCCAAGCTGAAAATTTCTTGCTCGGTACCATCATTCCAACCCAATAAAGCTAAAAAGTTGATCACTGCTTCGGGGAAAAAGCCATTTTCTCTATAACCCGAAGACATCCCTTCTTCTGTTTTAGCTTCGCTCAGTTCGCCTTTGGCTCGTGTCCATTCTAAAGGAAACACTGGAAAGCCCATTTTATCACCATCACGTTTGGATAATTTTCCGTTACCAATTGGTTTTAAAATTAAAGGTAAATGGGCAAATTCAGGAGCGTTCCAACCAAAAGCTTTGTATAATAAATGGTGTAAAGGCAAGCTGGGCAACCATTCTTCACCGCGAATTACATGTGTGGTTTCCATTAAATGATCATCCACAATATTGGCTAAATGGTAGGTAGGCATACCGTCGGATTTGAACAATACTTTATCGTCTAATACATTGGTGTCAAATTTAATGTCGCCTCGAATGATGTCTTTTAATTCTAAAATTTCATTCACTGGGGTTTTAAAACGAATGACATATGGGCCCCCATTTGCTATGCGTTCGGTGACTTTATCCTGAGAAATTGTCAATGAATTGTCCAGTTGATCTCTTACAGAATGATTGTAGATAAAGGTATTTCCTTTCGCCTCTGCTTCTTTACGCATAGCATCTAAGCTTTCTGCGGTGTCAAAGGCATAATATGCCCAGCCTGAAGCAATCAATTGGTCAGCAAATTCTTGGTAGATTGCTTTTCGCTCGCTTTGACGATAGGGTCCAAATTTCTCGTTCTTACCTACAGTTTCATCAGGGGGTATTCCCAACCACTCTAGTGCTTCAAATATATAGGCTTCAGCTCCAGGAACAAAACGGGTTTGATCTGTATCTTCAATTCGAAGGTAAAATGTACCCCCGTGTTTTTTGGCAAATAAATAGTTAAACAAAGCGGTTCTAACCCCACCAATATGTAATGGCCCTGTCGGACTTGGTGCAAATCTTACTCTTACAGACATTTTATTAAATTTTAGGCAAAGATACAATTACAAATTAGAAGTAAGAATTTAGAATTTAGAAAAAGGTTAGAATAATTATCGGCCATGTTGAGTTTCATAAAAAAACTATTGACTAATCTAGATAGATATCGTATTTTTATCGGTTATTAATAATGACTTTATAAAAGTGCCAGACAAAAATTTAATTTACTTCAAACTCGAACGCTTTATCAAGAAGTTCTATACGAACGAACTGATCAAAGGAACGCTTCTTTTCATTGGTTTGGGGTTGTTGTATTTTATTTTCACGTTATTGATTGAATATTTTTTATGGCTTCCCATTCAAGGGAGAACGCTATTATTTTGGTTGTTTGTGATGGTTGAATTGTACTTGTTGATTCGATACATTGCCTTTCCTTTATTTAAGTTATTTAAGTTGCAAAAAGGGATTAATCACGAACAAGCAGCACTAATTATTGGAAATCACTTTTCAGAAGTGCAAGATAAATTACTTAATTTTCTTCAATTAACACATCAAAATCAGACCTCTGAGTTGCTCCTTGCTTCCATTGAACAAAAAGCCGCAGCCTTACAGCCCATACCATTTTCAAGTGCGGTTAATTTTAACCAAAACAAAAAGTTTTTACCCTATACCTTTGCGCCAATACTGTTGTTGGTCATGTTTTTTGTTACAGGAAATTCAGCAATTATTTCAAACAGTTTTACACGAGTGGTGCATTATAAAACAGCTTATACCCCTCCTGCTCCTTTTGAATTTGTTGTTTTAAATTCTTCTTTAACCACCCAACAATATTCCGATTTTACCTTACAAGTAAAAACACGCGGCAACGTAATTCCAGAAAATGTAGCCATAAAAATAGGAGAAGAAGTGTATTATTTACAAAGTGTGCGACCCGGATTTTTTGAGTATACCTTTTCCAAATTAACCAAAGATGTTCTTTTTTCGCTTCAAGCAAATGACATTAAGTCTGATGCATTTCGCATAAACGTGGTGGAGGTACCAACCATTACAGATTTTCAGATGCAATTGCAGTATCCTGCTTATTTGGGCAAAAAAACAGAAACGATACAAGGAACAGGTAATGCGATCGTTCCAGAAGGTACAGTTGTTTCGTGGAACATCCATGCGGTTGCAACGGATAAAGTGGTATTACATTTAAATAACAAACCAAGCCTTTTCGCTGTTCGCTCCCCATTTTTTTCCATATCTAGAAAAATAATAGGCAATTTAATCTATGAAATTAGCACTTCCAATAAGCAATGGGATTCTTTTGAAAAACTTACCTATCAAATTTCGGTTGTAAAAGACCAGTTTCCAAGCATTTCAATTCAAGCCGCACCCGATTCATTGCGTTTGAAATCAAAAGTTCTTTTGGGTCAAGTTTCAGACGACCACGGTTTGTCGAAGTTACATCTTGTTTATTATCTAAAAGAAAAGCCTAATAGCAAAAAAACAGTTGTTTTACCTATAAAAAAACAGGCTGTTGACCAATTTGTATATTCATTTCCTACAGGAATAACAGTAGAAAAAGGAGAGAATTATGAATATTATTTTGAGGTGTATGATAACGATGTAGTCAATCACTTCAAAAGCACCAAATCGGTTGTTTTTCAGCATTATGAGATGACAGAAAACCAAAAAGAGGACCAGCAGTTAAAGGAACAACAAGAGAATATTAATAGTCTTGAAAAATCCCTTCAAAATCAAGACAAGCAGCTTTCAGAATTAGATAAGCTTCAAAAAACGAACAAAGAAAAGGCGGTTTTGGACTTTAAAGACCAAAAGAAAGTGGCCGATTTTATTCAACGTCAGAAGCAACAAGACGAAATGATGAAAGAGTTTACCAAAAAGTTATCCGACAATTTAGAGGAATTCAATCCGAAAGCGCAAGATAAAGAAAAACAAGAATTGTTGCGTAGGTTGGAAGAAGCAGACAAACAAGCCGAAAAAAACGAAAAATTACTGAGAGAATTGGAAGAGCTTTCTAAAAAAATTGAAAAAGAGGATTTGTTTGATAAAGCCGATAAATTAAAACAAAATGCTAAAAACCAGAAACAAAACTTGGAACAGTTGGTAGAATTGACCAAGCGGTTTTATGTAGAAAAAAAAGCGGAACAATTGGCAGATAAACTACAAGAACTGTCTAATAAACAAGAGCAACTGGCCTCAGACACTAAAGAAAACACTGAAAAAAATCAAAAAGAAATCAATGCCGCTTTTGACGACATTCAAAAAGAGCTGCAAGAGCTCGATCAAGAAAACAAGGAATTGAAAGACCCTCTCGATATTCCTAACGAAAAGAACGAGCAAGAAGACATTAAAAAAGATTTGCAAAAAGCATCTGAGGAACTAAACAAACAACAGCCCAAAAAAGCCCAACCAAAGCAGAAAGCTGCTGCGGCCAAAATGCAAGAAATGAGTCAAAAAATGACCCAAGCTATGAATTCTGGAGAAGCGCAACAAATGCAGGAAGACGCAAAGTTGCTGCGACAAATATTAGACAATTTGTTGGCTTTTTCTTTTGATCAGGAACGATTAATTACAACCACTAATTCAGCTCAAACGAGATCCTTGCAATTGAATAAAGTATTAAAAAAACAACAAGACTTAAAGCAACAATTCAAACACGTTGACGATAGTTTGTTTGCTGTTTCTTCCCGAAACCCGCGAATTTCCGAAATCATCTTAAAAGAATTGGGTGATGTGCATTATAACCTCGACAAGACACTTGAATCGTTGGCCGATAATAATATTTCCAAAGGAGCATCCCACCAGCAATATGTGCTTACCTCTGCAAACCGTTTAGCTGATTTTTTAAGCAACGTTCAAAGCAAAATGAATATGGATATGCAGGGCCAAGGAAAAGGCAGTCCTAAACCCGGAAAAGGTCAAGGGGCAGGTATGCAATTACCAGACATTATCAAAAAGCAAGAAGGTTTAGGAGAAAAAATGAAAGATGGCATGAAGCCTGGCCAACAACCGGGTAATAAGCCCGGTGAGGGCAAACAAAAAAGGAAAGAAGGTAGCGGGGAATCGGGTGGAGAAAACCAAGTAGGTGAAAATGGATCCGAGGGCAACGCCGGCAAGGTGTTAGAGATACTTAAAGAACAGCGTCAGCTGCGTGAGGCCCTTCAGAAGGCACTCGAAAAAGAAGGAATGACCAACCAAGGTTTGGACGCTTTACAACAAATGCGAGACCTCGAAAAACAATTGATTAACAAAGGGTTTAAGAACGAAACCCTTCAAAAGATGCTTCAACTTAAACACGAACTTTTAAAGCTTGAAAAAGCAATTCAGCAGCAAGGGGAAGACACCAAAAGGCAGTCAAAGGCAAATGCGCAAAGTTATTCCAATACAGCTCCGCCACTATCCAAAGAATTAAAAGATTATATCAACAGTGTAGAAATATTAAACAGACAAAGCTTACCTTTGCATCCCAATTATAATCAGAAAGTACAACGTTATTTTAAGAACCATGATCAGTTTTAATTACGAAACCCCATTTATTTTAGAAAACGAATCTGTGTATGAAGAATGGATTTCTCGAATTATTGTATCGGAAGGATTTGAGGAAGGGGAAATAAATTATATCTTTTGTGACGATGCCTATTTGCATAAAATCAACATGGAATATTTGAATCATGATACCTTAACAGATATTATCAGTTTCGATTATACTGTAGGAAATGTATTACAAGGGGATATTTTTGTTTCTGTTGAACGCGTACAAGACAACGCAACAGATTATAAGGTTTCGTTCGACGAAGAGCTTAAAAGAGTGTTGTCTCATGGGGTGTTGCATTATTGCGGTTATAAAGATAAATCTCCAGAAGATGAAGTTATTATGCGCAATAAAGAAGATGAGAAAATTAAGATGTTTCACGTGGAACACAAATAAAATATAAGATGTTTTTAAACGAATATGATGTAATTGTTGTGGGTGCCGGTCATGCAGGGTGTGAAGCCGCCGCCGCCGCTGCGAATATGGGTTGCAGTACGTTATTGATAACAATGAACTTGCAAAACATCGCCCAAATGTCTTGTAATCCTGCTATGGGAGGCATTGCAAAAGGGCAAATTGTGCGTGAAATAGATGCTTTAGGAGGCTACTCGGGTATTGTTTCTGACAAAACAGCCATTCAGTTTAAAATGCTGAACAAGTCCAAGGGTCCTGCCATGTGGTCTCCACGTGTGCAATCGGATCGAATGCGTTTTTCTGACGAATGGCGTGCCATGCTAGAAAACACCCCAAATCTGGATTTTTATCAAGAAATGGTAGTGGGTTTGCTATCTGATAACGGAAGAATTACAGGAGTTAAAACGTCATTGGGCGTGTCTATAAAAGCTAAATCGGTAGTGTTGACCAACGGGACTTTTCTTAACGGATTAATTCATATAGGCGAAAAACAGTTTGGCGGAGGTCGCGCTGGCGAAAGCGCTTCTTTTGGCATTACCGAAGACTTGGTTCAATTGGGTTTTGAATCGGGCAGAATGAAAACGGGAACACCACCAAGAGTAGATGGAAGATCTTTAGATTTCACTAAAATGATGGAACAGCCAGGTGATGATGTTCCTGAAAAGTTTTCCTACACCAATCTGACCGCTCCTTTGAAAACACAACGTTCTTGCTGGATGTCTTACACCTCTTTAGAAGTTCACGATATTTTGCGTGAAGGGTTTGATAGAAGTCCAATGTTTAATGGTCGAATCAAAAGTTTAGGTCCGCGTTATTGCCCGTCAATTGAAGATAAAATTAACCGCTTTGCTGATAAAGAAAGACATCAATTGTTTGTAGAACCAGAAGGTTGGACCACTTGTGAATACTATATTAACGGCTTCTCTACTTCTTTGCCAGAAGACATTCAGTTTAAAGCCTTACGATCGGTAGCTGGTTTTGAGAACGTAAAGTTTTTTAGACCGGGTTATGCTATAGAATACGATTACTTCCCTCCTACGCAATTGCAACATACTTTAGAGACAAAATTAGTTGAAGGTTTGTACTTTGCGGGGCAAATTAACGGCACTACTGGATATGAAGAAGCTGCCTCTCAAGGGTTAATGGCAGGAATAAATGCGGCGTTAAAAGTGCAGCATCGCGAACCGTTTATCTTGCAAAGAGATGAAGCATATATTGGGGTTTTGATTGATGATTTAATTACTAAAGGAACAGAAGAGCCTTATAGAATGTTTACGTCACGAGCAGAGTATCGTACCTTGTTGCGTCAAGACAATGCAGACTATCGATTGACGCCGAAAGCATTCGAAATTGGATTGGCCAAAGAAGATCGATTGATTCGAATGGAGCAAAAATTTTCACAATCTGAAGCAATGGTAAATTTTTTCAAAGAGACCAGCTTAAAACCAGAAGAAGCCAACCCGATATTGGAGGCCAAAGGTTCTGCTCCGATGAGTCAGCCTGACAAAATGTTTAAAGTCTTTTCTCGGCCACAATTGGATTTAGAAGATTTTAGAAAATTTAAGAAAGTTGCCGCGTATATCGAAACACATAATTTGGATCAAGAAGTGGTTGAGCAAGCCGAAATACAAGTTAAATATTCGGGTTATATTGAAAAAGAAAAAAACAATGCGGATAAATTAACCCGTTTAGAAGATATGATTATTCCCGAACAGTTTAATTATGACAACATCCAATCCATATCTATTGAAGCCAAACAAAAATTGAATAAAATACGCCCTAGAACGATTGCTCAAGCTTCACGAATTAGTGGCGTTTCACCAAGTGATATTTCGGTGTTGTTGATCTATATGGGCAGATAAAATTACGAACAAATTCAGATTTATAGTTGTTGATTTCTGAAATCACCAAGCAAGAGTCTTCGAGTAATAATTAATTGTTTCACGTGAAACAACGGTGCTAAACCTTAATATAATTAACATTTGATTCAAAAACATACATGAATTTTTTAGAAGAACATCGTTTCATTACCGTTAAAGATTTTTCAGTAACCGGAGAATCTTTTTCACTGCTGCTCAACGAGGAGTACCAATTATTGAAAACACATCCGCAACCCGCTTTAGATCGTTTAGGAGTGTATTATGAATTTGAAGATTATATTTCGCATACAGACGGGAAACGAACGTTTTTTGAAAAAATGTATCATTTAGTAAAGCGCAGTGCAATAAAAAATAAAGTGCGTTTGATAACATCATATCATCCGTTCAAAGGAAAACTATTAGACATTGGCGCAGGAACTGGAGATTTTCTACTAGAAGCAAAAAATCAAAATTGGCAAATCGTTGGAGTAGAACCCAATGAAAAAGCCAAAGCGATTGCAGAAGGAAAAGGAGTCGATTTTGCCCCCAGCCTTGAAAAACTGGAGAGCAACTCTTTTGATGTTATTACCCTATGGCACGTGTTGGAACATGTACCAGATGTAGTCCACCAAGCCGCCGAATTGAAGCGTTTACTTAAACCTTCTGGAACACTTATCATTGCAGTCCCTAATTTTAAATCTTTTGATGCTAACTATTACAAAGAGAATTGGGCAGCTTTTGATGTCCCTCGCCATTTATGGCATTTTTCTAAAACAGCTATTGAACGATTGTTTGATCATCAAAACATGAATTTAGCAGCCATTAAACCCATGTGGTTTGATAGCTTTTATGTTTCTTTATTATCTGAAAAACACAAAACCGGGAAAATGAATTTTATAAAAGGATTTGCCATTGGGTGCATTTCAAATCTAGTCGGCCTCTTTAAAAAAGAGTTTTCTTCCCATATTTACATCCTAAAAAACAAATAATAGCTTTTTTAAGCGTTTTAAGCGCTTTTTAGGACCAAGACAACAAAACACTTGTTGGTTTTTAGATGCTGTGTTAGTGGCAAACTATCGCGGTTGTTTTTTATAACACAAAACTATTAGAGTTTTTATTGTCATAAGAAATACTTATGCTTAAAACAAAAATAAAAAAGCCACAAATTTGCAACTTGACAACTTATTATTACTTTTACAAAAATTTAAAAATTATTTACATCCAATGAAAAAAGCCATTTTAATTGTAGGCCTTGTAGCAAGTTTAATTGCTTGTAACAAAAACGAAGGAAAATCGGGAAGTCTAAAGACAGCATATATAGACACAGCAGAAATTTTAGAGAAATACGACAAGTTTAAAGCTGAAGATGAAAAATTTAAAGTAAAGTCGGAAGAAATGGGTCGCCCATTAGAAGCAAAAGTCAAAGCATTCCAAATGGAAGCACAAAGCTTTCAACAAAACGCACAAGTTAGAGGCCCACAATGGGCACAACAAAAAGGCGCCGAACTTTCTCAAAGAGAACAACAACTAGGTGTTGAGCAAAACGCATTGTTACAACAATTACAAGAAGAAGGTAGTGTGTTAAGAGATTCTATCATTAAAGAAGTGAGAGTGTTTATAAAAGACTACGGGAAAAAGAAAGGATATGATTATATCTATGGAACAGGTGATGCCGCCACCATTTTGTACGCTAAAGACACTTATAATGTAACCGCTGAAGTATTAAAAGAGTTGAATGAACAATTCAAAGCTTCCGATAAAAAAGAAACGAAAGCAACTGAGAAAAAATAACGAGAAAGTCCTGATACATCAGGACTTTTTTATTTCTACTACTTTCGCTATATTTGTTTTTTAATTTTACGCCATATGGAATCAGTATCAGCCGCCGCACAGTATACACTTCAGTTCATTAACCAGACCAATAAATCGGTTTTTCTTACCGGTAAAGCTGGAACTGGTAAAACGACACTTTTAAAAGAAATTATTGCTACTACACACAAGAACACGGTGGTCGTGGCACCCACAGGAATAGCCGCTTTGAATGCAAACGGCGTCACTATTCATTCGCTATTTCAATTGCCTTTTGCTGCCTTTATTCCTAGCGATCAACCCCTTGCCCACTTTTCCAATTTTGTAAAATTTGAAAATCGCGAAACATTAGCCAGGCATTTTAAAATGAATGCAACGAAGAGATCGGTCATACAAAACATAGAATTGCTTATCATAGATGAGGTATCTATGCTCCGCGCCGATATTTTAGATGCAATGGATTTTATGTTGCGCAAAGTAAGAAGAAACGAAAGGCCATTTGGAGGGGCTCAAGTCCTTTTTATAGGCGATTTATTGCAATTACCTCCGGTAGTTAAAAACGAAGAATGGGAAATTTTAAAACAGCATTATCGAGGCATGTTTTTTTTCCATTCACATATCCTCCAACAATACCCGCCCTTGTATATTGAACTGGATAAAATTTTTAGGCAGTCTGATCCCGATTTCATAGCGGTATTAAACAATTTGAGACACAATACCATTACGTCAAATGATATCAAAAAACTGAATCAATTTGTACAACCTAATTTCGATTTAAAACACCATCCCGGATTTATTATTCTTACAACACACAACGTAAAAGCTGATTCGATAAATGCACAATCCCTTCAAGATTTGAAAGGGAGTACAGTCACTTTTTTACCCGAAATTACAGCCGATTTTCCTGAAAAAATATTTCCATTAGACGATAAACTTCAATTAAAAGTTGGGGCGCAGATTATGTTTATTAAGAACGATTTGAGTTTTGAAAAAAACTATTTCAACGGAAAAATGGGGGTGGTGAAATCGGTAACCGACAACGAAATTTTTGTGTACTTCCCCGAGGAAAACAAAACGATTGAAGTCGAGCGTTACGAATGGCAAAACATACGATATAAACTCAACGAAAATACCAAAGAAATTGAAGAGGAAGTCATCGGAACATTTGTGCAATATCCCATAAAATTAGCTTGGGCCATTACCGTTCACAAAAGTCAAGGATTAACTTTTGACAAAGCCGCAATAGATGTGTCACAGGTTTTTGCGCCGGGACAAGCCTATGTCGCTTTATCACGTTTGCGTTCGTTAAACGGATTGGTGTTGTTGTCACCGTTGCACATGAATGGAATTTCAAGTGACGAAACCGTGCTAGAGTATGCCGCAACCAAAGCCACCAATGAAGCACTCCAACTCGCGCTTGATCAAGAAACCAGACGATATTGGTTACACATACTGTCTCATTCGTTTGATTTCAAAGCCTTGGGTCAGGAATGGCGAAACCATTTGTTCAGTTACAATTCAGAAGCCCCCAAGTCACCCAAAACCAAACATTATGAATGGGCCAAAACCCAACACGAACAGCTAACCGCTTTATTGCAGCCGTCGGAAAAGTTTGTCATGCAATTGCAAAAAATATTTCACGAGCAAGAATTAGATGTTTCTTTTGTGAAAGAACGTTGTGATGCGGCGTATCAGTATTTTTTTAAAGCTTTGGATCAGCTTATAGAAGCGTTACTGCTGAAAATAGAAGAAGTAAAACGTCTCAAAAAAGTTAAGGCTTTATACGACGAATTATCTGAGTTAGAAGCGCTTCAAATTAAGGCAATATTACAGCTCAAAAAAGCGCAAGCGTTAACAAATTGTTTTGCATCAGGGAAAGAAATTACAAAAAAAAGCATCAAACTAGAGGACATTAATACCTACAAAATTAATAAACTGGTTGTAGTTGCCGAACGATTTAGAAGTCAATTTACAGCCCTCGCAGAGGAAGAAGAGGAAGGTTATTATTCTGATTCAAACAAGAAAAAAACAAAAGAACCTAAGAAATCGACTCTAGAAGAAACCCTCTTGTTGTGGAACCAAAAGCTGTCGCTTTACGATATTGCCAAGCAAAGAAAACTGACTCCGCAAACCATTTATAATCATTTTGCAAAACTGATTCAAATGGAAATGGTACAGCTCTCCGATTTGTTACCAGAAGACAAAATCGAGGCATTAAAAGATGCTTTCAAAGATTTTAAAGGAGAAAGTTTGGGCGAACTAAAAGAAGTTCACGGCGATCATTTCTCCTGGGACGAATTGCGATTGTATAAAGCGAGTTTAGGACATTAACCCAACAAGAAAACCGCCAAAACTGCAGGAATAAAGTAAATTACTATCGTTCGAGCACCATCATAATCTTTTGCTAAACGTTGTCCAAAAAGCAACAACAACAAAGTAATACAAGAAACAATAGCACCATAAAAACCCAAACCGTTGGTAACGTGTTGTTGAATAAATAGTTGTAAAATACCCGAAACACACAATACACCGGCTATGATTTCTAATACGAGTATAAGCATCAATGCCATAGGCACTTGTTTGGCTAAAATGGTTGCTGAAAAATGATCGGTTAACCAAGCAACATTGCCTTTCCAATCTTTAATTTTATCGTATCCAGATTGTAAAAAAGTAATTGCTAATAGGGCGAGAACTAAGATAGGAGCTGCTTCTGTCATAATTAAGCGTTTTTATGAATTAAACGAGTTAGTTTTATAGATAAGTCAGTTAAGATGATTTTACTGTTTCCATTGCGTTCAATATGGTAAATAGCATCTTCTAATTCTTTGTAAATATCAGTAATATTTGCACCATTTACAAACGGAGCAAATTTTTCCAATTCAAATTTTTCCACATTTGTTTCCAAAAACACCAAAGGATTCACATTATAATTGAGCAATAATGCCTGCCTAAAAAAATGAATGCAATAGTGTAAAAATTGTTTTTGGGTTTCTCTTCCGGTGGCGGCTATTTTTTCACTCCAAGCAATTAAATCGTTTATCGCCGCTGCATTGCCTTTGGCCCTGAAAGCACTTCTAACCCACTCCACAAACCACTCATCAAACGGAAATTCATCGTTTTCTTTTCGTAAGATATGTAGCGCTTTGTTATAATTCCCTTCGCATTGGTGTGCAATTTTTTTGGCTTGTATGGGATCACAATTTTCACGTGAAACCAAGCCATTTGCAACAATATCTTCACTCAAACCCATAAAATCAATAACTTGGCAGCGCGAAATTATAGTTTGCAATAGATCGCCGATATGCTCCGTAATGAGAATAAAAACGGTTTTTGCGGGGGGTTCTTCTACTAATTTCAATAATTTATTGGCCGAAGGGCCATTCATTTTATCGGCCATCCAAATGATCATTACTTTATAGCCTCCTTCATAGGCTTTTAAGGCTAATTTTTTATTGATTTCGGTGGCTTCATCTACACCAATCAATCCTTGTTTGTTCTGTATCCCTAAATTACGCAACCAATCAAACAAACTTCCATAAGGAGATTCCGTTAAGAATTGGCGCCATTCGACCATAAAATGATCACTTATAGGGTGACTTTTTATGGAATCGGTAGTGGCAACGGGAAAAACAAAATGCAAATCGGGATGCGAAAAATGTTCAAATTTTAGGTTGCAACTGGTGTTTTCTCCTACATTTTCTCCCCCCACATTACCACACAACAAATATTGCGCATAGGCAATGGCCATGGGCAGCGTTCCTGAGCCTTCTGGACCAACAAATAATTGAGCGTGCGGAATTCTTCCGGCCTCAGCACTTTTAGTGAGGTGGTTTTTTATGTGAACTTGGCCTAAAATATCGTTAAAAAGCATACAACAAACCTAATCAAATTTTCCTGAATTGTAAACGAATACTGCGAAAAAAAGAAAAGCGGAACGCTTTAAAATTTTACTAAATATCGGCTTTAGTACAAAGATTTAGGATACAATAAATTATATTTGCATACTTCGAAACTAAAAACACACATAATGAAAACACTAAACGACTTCAATTTCAATTCTAAAAAAGCCATTATCCGAGTAGATTTTAATGTGCCGTTAGATGATAACTTTAACGTGACTGACGCTACCCGTATAGAAGCGGCTAAACCTACAATTGATAAAATATTGAACGACGGAGGAAGTGTCATTTTAATGAGTCATTTAGGACGACCCAAAGGGATCGAAGCAAAATATTCGTTGCAGCACATTGTTGCAAAAACGGAAGAAATTTTAGGAAGAAAGGTGTATTTTGCAGCAGATTGTATCGGGGAAGTTGCCGAAACAGCCGCAAAAAATTTACAACCAGGCGAAATCTTATTATTAGAAAATCTACGTTTTTATGCCGAAGAAGAAAAGGGTGATGTAACATTTGCAAAAAAACTAGCCGCATTAGGCGACATTTATGTCAATGATGCTTTTGGAACGGCACACCGTGCACACGCTTCCACTACAATTATTGCACAGTTTTTTCAAGATGCTAAATGTTTTGGGTATTTATTAGCCAAAGAAATCGAGAGTATTGAAAAAGTATTAAAAAATTCAGAAAAACCCGTAGTCGCTATTTTAGGAGGCAGTAAAGTTTCTTCTAAAATTACGGTAATTGAAAACATATTAGACAAAGTAAACCACATGATTATTGGTGGCGGAATGACTTTTACGTTTGTGAAAGCCTTAGGCGGAACCATTGGTGATTCGATTTGTGAAGACGACAAACTAGAATTGGCCATCGAAATATTAAAACAAGCCAAAGAAAAAGGCCTTCAAATACACATTCCCATAGATGTAGTGGCAGCAGATGCTTTTTCCAATTCAGCAAACACACAAGTAGTTGATGTGAACCATATTCCAGATGGATGGCAGGGTCTTGACGCAGGTCCGAAATCGTTAGCCATTTTTAGACGTATTATTTTAGATTCAAAAACCATATTGTGGAACGGACCATTAGGTGTTTTTGAAATGGAAAATTTTGCAAATGGGACCATTGCATTGGGTGAATATATAGCCGAATCAACTGCAAACGGAGCTTTTTCATTAGTGGGTGGTGGCGATAGTGTAGCTGCTGTGAAACAATTTGGTCTCGAGCCAAAAATGAGCTATGTTTCTACCGGCGGCGGCGCTATGTTAGAAATGTTAGAAGGCAGAACCCTGCCAGGAATTGCTGCCATTTTAGAATAACAACAATAAAAACCCTGATCCTTAAGTTATTGGTTTTATAAAGCCCCAAAAAAACAAAACAATAATGAAAAAATCATTGCTATTTAGCGCGCTATTGCTCTCCCTTATTAGTTTTGGGCAGGAGCATGCCGAGAAAGAAATTAACCTACAGATTTCCAAAACTTCCTATTTGGATTCTTTAAAAGCGACCTTTATCAATCACAGCACAAGCACTTGTATTGATGAGCGATGGATTGCCGAATTAGCGAATATTGAATTGTCTGAAAACATGTTTTCGGACATTTCAAAAATCAATATAGATGAAGAAGTTGCCTATAGTTTGTCTTCCGATGTGGTGAAAAAACGCTTGGCCAAATTAGATGCCCGTTCTCCTTTCCAAATAGAATACAATCCAGCTTTAGAAAATACGATTAAGGCTTTTTTAAAGAATCGCAAAAAAGCTTTTGAACGATTAATGGCCATTTCTGAATACTATTTTCCCATGTTTGAGGAACATTTGGCAAAATACAACATTCCCATGGAGTTGAAGTATTTAGCCATAGTTGAATCGGCATTAAATCCTACCGCAAAATCAAGAGTAGGCGCATCTGGTTTATGGCAGTTTATGTATCCTACAGGCAAACAATACAATTTAGAAGTTAACTCCTATGTAGACGAGCGTTATGATCCTTTAAAAGCCACTGAAGCCGCGTGTCAATATTTGTCAAATTTATATGGAATTTTTGGCGATTGGAGTTTGGTTTTAGCTTCTTATAATGCGGGTCCGGGCAATGTATCCAAAGCCATTAGAAGATCTGGGGGTAGTCAAAACTATTGGAACATTCGCAAAAACCTTCCAAGAGAAACCGCTAATTATGTTCCAGCCTTTTTAGCAACCATGTACCTTTATGAGTATAGAAAAGAGCACGGATTACAACCTAAAAAAGCCGCGATTACCTATTTTGAAACCGATACCATTCAAATCAAAAAGCAAGTATCGTTCAAGCAAATTTCAGAGTTATTGGATATCCCGGTATACCAATTGGAATTTTTAAATCCAATTTACAAGTTAAAAATTATTCCTTTTGAGGAAGATAAACCCCATTTTTTACGCTTGCCTAAAAATAAAATAGGCCTATTTGTTTCTAATGAGGATAAAATTTATGCGTACATCGATTACTTGGACGCTTTAAACGAAAAAATAAAAATCGAAGTACGCCCGACGGCAAAAGATTCCTTGGTTTCGGTGCCGCAGGATATTGTGGCGGCTCCACTTAATTCGGAAGAAAATGTGAGCTTTTATAAAGTACAACGAGGCGATCATTTAAAGAAAATAGCGGATAAATTTGGAGTGACGGTGTCCGAATTAAAACAATGGAATGCTTTAAAAACAACCACTCTTTTTGCAGGTAATCGCTTAAAAATTTATGCCAAGAAAAAAGAAATGCCTGAAGTAGCAACCGCTCCCATTGTTGAAGAATGGTATACTGTACAAAAAGGAGATACCTTGTATTTAATTTCAAAAAAACACCCTGGTGTGACAGTTGAAGATTTAAAGAAACGAAACTCCCTTTGTGACGAAGCCATTCAGCCAGGAATGAAGTTAAAAATTAACGGATAAAACAATCATCATGATGCGAATCGGAACCCTACTTGCACTACTTTTACTTCAACTTTCCTGTGTTGGAACTAGTGAAAAAAAAGATGCTGCAGATGGAAGTTCTATTGGCGAAATCAACACTGTTTCTATTGTAATCGATGATCAATTGTGGAATAGCGAAATTGGCGATACCCTTAGAAAAAAATGGGCGGCTCCCGTTGACGGACTGCCTCAAGAGGAACCTCTTTTTACGTTAAACCAATACCCTACAAAGTTATTTGAAGGGATGGTTAAGAAAAACAGGAACATTGTTGTGTTGAGAAAAGGAAAAAAATCCGCTTTTGTGCATCAAAAAAACCGGTATGCAGCCCCTCAACAATTGTTTTACATAACTGCGCCTTCATCCGAAGAGTTGATCAGGTTAGTGGAGCAAAAATCGGCTGAAATTACCAATATCATCAAATCGGCTGAAATAAAGGAGCAACAAAAAAGAATCTTGATAACGCCCGTTTCCGATCAACTCATTCAAGAGAAATTTAGTGTAAAAATGGCGCTACGTTCCAATTATAAGTATGAATTAGTTGCGCCTAAATTTCTATGGATTCGTAGGGAACTTGCGACGGGATACAACAGTTTATTGCTCTATGAAGTGCCTACAGCACAAATAGAAAAAAACAATGCGATTGTAAACAACATCCTCAACATTAGAGACTCTATTGGAAAAAAATTCATACACGGTTCGGTAGGAAGGACTTGGATGGTTACCGAAAAAGCCTATTCACCTTATTTTTTACAAACACAAATCGATGGCAAATTGGCCTATGAAACGAAAGGCACTTGGCAACTTAAAAACGATTTCATGGCCGGTCCATTTATCAATTATGCAATCAAAGACCTTAAAAACAATCGGTATTTAATTTTAGATGGATTTACCTATAATCCGTCCAAAGCCAAAAGAGATTTGGTTTTTGAACTCGAAGCCATGATGAAATCGGTGGCATTCATCCCTTAATTCAAGTTTATGGAAATTACATTTAAAATAAAGCGATTTAACGAACTTACAGTTGCCGAACTCTATGAAGTGTTACAGCTTCGGTCGGAAGTGTTTGTAGTGGAGCAAAATTGCGTTTATCAAGACATTGACAGCAAAGACCACAAGGCTCTTCATGTTTTAGGGTATTATCAAAACGAATTAACGGCCTATTCAAGACTATTTGATGCAAAATATTATTTTGAAGAAGCATCTGTAGGAAGGGTTATTGTGAGACAAAAATTTCGTAAATTCAATTTCGGACATGAATTGATGCGTATTTCCATTGCCGCCATAGCCGAAAATTTCCAGCAAACGGCGATTACTATTTCGGCTCAAGAATACCTAAAAAATTTTTATGAGTCTCATGGTTTTGTCCAAACCAGTGAAATGTACTTAGAGGACGATATTCCGCATATTGAGATGAAGCGGCGTTAATTATTTTTTTGCCGCCGGGACATCGTTTTTTAAAATCAACAATTCTACCCGTCTGTCGAGTGCCCCGCCTTGTTTTAAGGATTGAGTATTGCCATAGCCTCTGTAGGTCATGCGCGCATCGCTGATTCCTTTTTTGAACAAATAGTTGTATACGCGTTTGGCTCTGTTAACCGATAACTCTCTTTTTTTAGTTTCACGATCCACAGCTTCTCTGTGATAGGTGGGTGTGCAACACACATGCCCTTGAATTTCGAAATGGATGCTTTTAAATTTGAGCAATTGAAGGGCAATTTTATCGAGTTCTTTTTTGGCCTGAAGGGTAAGTTGGCTGCTTCCGCGTTCAAACAATACTTTTTCTAAATAAATCCGGTCTCCTTTTACGGCATCTTTGCGAATGGAACTGTATACGCCCGGGATATTTAATTTTTCAATGGTAATCGATTTGTAGTTTACAACCACATCAACTCTTCGGTTTTTTGACCGCGCTTCTGGGATATCACTTTGTAAATCTTCATCGAGCATGATGCGTCCTTTTCCTTCAAGAGTAATGATGATTTTGCTTTTAATGCCGCGTTCGATCAATTTGTTTTTTACCGTTGTAGCTCTATTGGTAGATAACACAAAGTTGTATTCGTCTTTGCCCCGATCGTCGCAATAGCCATAAATTTGGATGGATTCAATGCGAGCTGTATCAATTTTTTGTACAAACGAAAGTACTCCCTCAGTTTGTTCTTCTTTTAAATTGAATTTATCAAATTCAAAAAAGATAGAATAAATTTCTTCTTCTTGTGCAAAACCCAATTCAAAAGAAAAAAACGCCGCTATAAGTAATACCCATTTCATAGCTTGAAAATTAGTTGTTCAAAACAGGTCTTGATTCTTTTTAACGGAATAAAGACAATTTTATTTTACTTTTTTTAATACCAATTGGTATTGTGGTGTGTTGTTTAACAAATTGATGGCTTGTTCTATTTCGGGATTGTTTTTGGTATAAAACAAATACAATCCTTCACGATATTGATGTCTGATGATTAATTCTTCTTGCAGTTGTTTTTTGATTTGCTCTTTGTTACTATCGAGGGCCGTTTCCTGACTTTTTTCTAAAGCGGTCTCCAATTGTTTGTATTCTGCCGCAATTTGACCCTCAATTTTTTCTTTTTTTGCATTTTCCAAGACTGTTTTAAGGGCTTTTGTGGTTTCGGTATCTAAAGAAATTTTTTCTTGTTTCAAATAGGATTTAAAGGCTAAAAAATCGCCATCTGTAACAGTTGGAACACCTGAAACAGTTGGGTTTTTATAATACAACTGGGTAGCAAAATTGAAAACAGCGTCGTTTTTTAATAGGGCCTCGGTTGCAGGGGCTATTTTGGACGATGCTATTTCAACATCAGGAAGTATCCCACCACCATCATAAACGGTTCGCCCTGTTTTGGTTTTGAAGGCGTTGTATTCTTTTTGGGCTTTTTTTATCGCTTTCCCATTTTCGTCTTTTTTGGAATAATCCAGCGCTTGTATGCATCTTCCCGAAGGCGTATAATACCTAGAGATAGTTACTTTTACTTGTGTGCCATATGACAAATCTAAGGGGCGTTGCACCAGTCCTTTTCCAAAACTTCTGCTCCCTAGAATAACGCCACGGTCTAAATCCTGAATCGCTCCCGCAACAATTTCAGAGGCCGAGGCACTTTTTCCATCTACAATAATAGCCAATGGAATTTCCAAATCATTGGGTTCATTCTTGGTACGGTATTCCAAATTGTATTTGACATTTTTTGATTTTGTGGTTACAATGAGTTCGTTTTTGGCCACAAATAAGTTACAAATATTTACTGCTTCATGCAACAAACCACCTGGATTGCCTCTTAGATCTAAAATAATTTTTGTGGCTCCTTGTTGTTTTAAATCCAACAAAGCTGCTTTTGTTTCAGCACTTGCTTTTTCGTTAAATTTAGACAATACGATATAGCCTGTTTGGTCTTTCAATAACGCATAATATGGCACAGCTTTAATTTCGACGTCATTTAAAATTAGGGTTGCGTTTTGTGTTTTCCCTTGTCTACTAAATTGAAGTATAACTTGAGTGTTTTTGGCGCCTTTGAGCAATTGGGAAGGATCTTCTTTGTATTCTTTTAAGTCTACATCGCCAATTTGTAGTAATTCATCCCCTGCTTTTAATCCTGCTTTATCGGCTGGAAATCCTTTGTATATTTCTTTTAAGAACACCTTTCCGTCTTTTCGTTGCACCATGGCGCCAATTCCAGTGTATTCCCCCGTATTGTTGATTTTATACTTTAAGACATCTTGTTCGTTAAAAAAGACAGTATAAGGGTCCAGTTCTTTTAGCATGTTTTTGATGGCAATATCCATCATTTCGCCTGCATTGGTTTCGTCCACATAATTTTGATTCACTGTTTTGAAAACGCCTGTAAAAATTTCGATCTGTTTGGCAATTTCAAAAAAATCATTTTTAAAACTTACCCCTACCAAAAGAGAGAATAGGGCAATAACGGGAATCATTATTTTTCTCTTAAAAAAATGTTTCATGAATAAGGCTATGGATTAATTTGTATACGAAAGTAACGAATATTGAGCAAAATGCACATGCTATCTGCTATTTACTTTATGGTTTCGTTGAATTTTTGAAAAAGTTGAATGGTTTTTTCTTCAATTTCTTGAAATGAAAGGCGTTCTTTTGTTTGATAGAAAAACATTATGGCATAAGGTTTTTCTATAGAATCAAGCAAAAGCTGTTTGTTTAATCGATAGGTTTCGCGCAAAACACGTTTAAAATAATTGCGATCAACTGCTTTTTTAAAATATTTTTTAGAAACCGAAACGCCCATTTTTAGTAGCACTGCATTTTCTTCCTTGTTCTCAACATATACCAAGCGTAAAGGAAATTTCGAAACCGAATTTCCTTCCGAAAAAAGCAAATCAATCGTTGTTTTGCTTTTTAATTTTTCATTTTTGGGATATGTGAATGACATGATGCAAAGGTATAAAAAAAGCCGACTTGTATTTGTCGGCTTCATGGGGATTATTTTTTTACAAAAACATTATCTTCTTTATTTATATCGGCCATTTTGTTCTCTGGGTCAATAGTAATCGATTTTATATCGTTTTTGGAAGTTGGAATTTCAAATGTAAATGTTGGATACGCCCAATCCCAACCTTTTAAAACGGTTCTCTTGATTTCGGGGTATGGATTTGGTTTTTCCCATCGCATTAAGGTATTTGGTACGTAGAAAAATTCTTTGGTACCATCTGTAAATTCCACCATAATGTCTAATGGCATAGGCATTCTTCCTTTTCTTTCTAAAACCACTTTTGTATTGGAAGTATTCATTTCAGAAACAGCTGCAATACTATAGTCAATGGTGTTTGTGGTTAAGGTCCAATCTAACAAATACCAATCTAAATTGGCCCCCGAAATTTTTTCGGCCACTCGCTTGATGTCGTTAGGCGTTGGATGGGTAAACTTATAATCGTTGTAGTATCTTTTGATCGTTTTGTTGAGGTTTTCTTCCCCAATAATATAGCCCAATTGTACCAAAAACACCTCCCCTTTGCTGTAGGCAGAAATGCCATAGGCCATATTGACTTCATACCGATCAGCATGTGTGGAAAGCGGTTGTTCTTTTCCTGATTTAGCCAAATAAATGTAATTGTTGTAGGCGTCTTCATACGGAATTTCCGGCTTTTTAGGAGGTAATATTTTATTCATAGCCAAATTAGAAATATAAGAAGTAAATCCTTCGTCCATCCATTCGTGTTTGGTTTCATTGGTTGCTAATACGAATTGAAACCAAGAATGCGCCATTTCGTGTGCCGTTACCCCTACTAAACTTCCAAAGGAACGATTCCCCGTAATTAGTGTACACATGCCATATTCCATGCCCCCATCGCCTCCTTGTATTACCGAATATTGTTTGTACGGATAAAGCCCTACGTTTTCATTAAAATAGGCTAACAGTTCGGCCGTTTTAGGTTGCATTTTTTTCCAATTTTCTAGATTGTCTTTTTTGTTTTTATACAAAAAATGTAAGACAATATTATTGGGTCCCTGGAGCACATCGTGTACAAATTCATTATCGGCTCCCCAAGCAAAATCATGTACGTTAGGGGCATAAAAATGCCAAGTAAGCGTTTTAGTTTTCTTTGGGTATATAACTTCTATTCCCTTGTCTTGATAACCATGTCCAATTTCATTAGGGTTTTGTAAATAACCGGTTCCGCCAATGGTGTAGTCTTTGTCGATCGTAATTTTTACATCAAAATTTCCCCAAACGCCATGAAATTCCCTTGCGATGTAGGGATTGGCATGCCAACCTTCGAAATCATATTCACATAATTTGGGATACCACTGTGTCATGGAAAGGGCTACGCCTTCTTCAGACATTCTACCTGAACGACGAATTTGCAATGGCACTTGTCCTTCAAAATCTAATGAAAGTATTGTTTTTTGTTTGGGCAAAATAGGATTGGCTAAGGTTACTTCTAAAATGGTACCCACAACTTTTGTAGCTGCTACCGCGCCATCTTGTTTTAAATTTGCCACATTCAAATAACCAATCTCATTCGGTTTTAAGGTACTAATTTTACTTTCTTTTTGCTCTTTACCCTCTTTTTTAAAGGTTCGCACCATTCGTTTGTCGGGGTCTATAATACTTTGAAGTCGCGCGTCCATCTCGCTGCCCGGTTGAAATGCATTGTTGAATAAATGGTAATATACCTTGTGCAATGTATCTGCGGAATTGTTGGTATATACGATTTCTTGTTTGCCAGTATATTGGAATTTTTTCACCTCCATTTTCACTTCCATTTTATAGTCAACGTGTTGTTGCCAATAGCCCGGATTTGGATTGTTTTGTGCCCACACTAGGAGGGGAAAGCAGCTTAAAAAAAGAAATTTTTTCATAGTTGGTTTTTCATACATCCTACAAAGCGATGCAGCTTATAGGAATACTAGGAGTTAGTATATTTTGGGTTATTTTTTTGCCATTTTTTTTGCTAAAAGCAGCGCATTATAGGCATTGATGATACGACCCGATTTTGAGGCTTCTGCAAAATTTGTTTTGCGTTTGTCTTCTCCTAACAATACCGTATTTTTTAATGGAATTCCACTCTCCATGATAATTTGTTTCACTTGAGCCGCGGTTAAAGTAGGATAGTAAGAACGAAGCAAGGCGGCTACCCCAGCAACATTTGGCGATGCCATGGAAGTTCCCTCTAAATATTCGTATGTATTCAAAGGCGTAGTTGCATAAATTTGAGCGCCAGGAGCATAGATGTCAACGTTATTTTTTCCATAATTTGAAAAATCGGCTACCATTTTAGTGTCGTAACTTGGTGATAGCGCCCCAACAATTAATACGTTGTTGGTATATTCTGGGCTGCCATTATAGGTATCGTTTGGATATTTGTTGGTTACATCCAAGTCGTACGATTCGTTTCCAGCAGCAATAACCACTAATACATCTTTCGAGGCAGCATATTTAATGGCGTCCATAACCCATTCTTTGTTTTGAGAAAAATATTTTCCAAAGGAGCCATTGATTACTTTAGCACCGTTGTCTGCGGCATACCGTATACCAAGCGCAATATCTTTGTCGTATTCATCGCCGTCTGGAACCGCTCGAACGACCATGATTTCTGCTGTATGGGCTACACCATCTCCACCTTGGTTGTTTCCTCTTACTTGAGCAACAATTCCAGCGACATGGGTACCGTGTTTTGCTGCTTTTGGATCGGGTCCGATTACGTTATTATTTCCGTATTTTATATCATTTATGTCGTTTGGATTGTCTCCAACAAGGGAACGGCCATCGTATTCCACATTTAATCTGTAATTCAAATTGCCGTAAACATAGTCTTTGTATTCTTCAATCTCGGCATCAAATTTAGCTTTAGTTGTTACACTTAAAATTTGTGTCAATATTGCTTTTGCTTGATTTACACTCGTTTCATTTGAAACAATTCCTTTAACGTCTTCAAGTGTATAGGTATCTTTATTCAGATGAGTTTTAATCGTTTTTTCGGCATTTAATAAAAAGTCTAATTGTTGTTTTTCTTCTTGAATCCCTTTTAGCTCTTCGAATAACTTTTCTTTGGCTTTATCATATTCGGGTGTTCCAGGGCCTTTTTTTACAATGCGCGTCATTTCAAGTTGTTCGTTAACTACATCGCCTAAAAAATTCCAACCGTGCACATCATCGATGTAGCCGTTATTGTCATCGTCAATTCCGTTTTCAGCGATTTCCTTAGGGTTGGTCCAAATTACAGATTTCAAATCGTCATGGTTGATATCCACCCCAGAATCTACGATGCCAACAATTACTTTTTGCCCTTTTTTATTCTTGAGAATTTCATTGTAAGCTTTGTCAACACTCATTCCGGGGATTGTGTCTCTCAGCAAATCCAAATGACTCCAACGCATTAAATCCTTTTCGGCAACCGATGTTGTTTTTAAGGATAGTTTAGCAAGATCTGCTATTGCTATTGGTTTTTGGGATCCGCAGCTTGTTATTGTGGCCACGAGAACCAAACAAAAATAAAAGGGTCTAAAAATTCTTTTCATAGGTTTAATTTATTTCAGTTATTGGACTGAAGTGTGTTTTAAATGTTACAAATAAGTGGTTTTTCATTCAAAAATTAAAAAACATCTTCGCAACGCAACACCTCTTTTAGTCGAACTCCTTTTTCGGTTTTTTCAACGGTAATGATTTGATTGTGTGCGTCATGTTCTAAAAACAAATAATAATGATGATCGGCAGCAGCATTCATAAACGTTGTTTTTTCATCCATAGTTAACAGCGGCCTTGTGTCGTAGCCCATCACATAAGGAATCGGAATATGCCCAGCCGTTGCTAGTAAATCCCCACAAAAAACAATGGTTTTTCCTTTGTACTCAATGTGTGGAATCATTTGTTTTTCGGTGTGTCCGTCGGCAAAAAAAATCCCAAATCCCAATTCAGATTCTTGTAAAAAATCACCCTCAGGCCTTTTTATAAATTGCAATTGACCACTTTCTTGCATGGGAATAATGTTTTCATGTAAAAAAGAAGCCTTCTCTCTAGAGTTGGGTTTTGTTGCCCATTCCCAATGCTTCTCATTCGTCCAGAATTTGGCATTTTTAAACGCCACTTCAAATCCCGTATGGTCATTGTTCCAATTGACGCTTCCGCCACAATGATCAAAATGCAGATGGGTCATGAAAACATCGGTAATGTCATCTATGTGGAACCCAGCTAATTTTAAGGACTGGTCTAAAGAATGATCGCCCCAAAGGGAATAATAACTGAAAAATTTATCCGACTGCTTGTTGCCCATTCCAGTGTCAATTAAAATCAGGCGATTTCCGTCTTCTATTAGCAGGCATCGAGCCGCTATGTCAATAAGGTTGTTTTCATCCGCCGGATTGGTTTTGTTCCAAATGGTTTTAGGCACTACGCCAAACATGGCACCACCATCTAGTTTAAAATTTCCGGCCTCTATAGCGTGCAATTTCATGGTTTGTTATTTGGAGCCAAAATACAAAAAATACCATAATCAAAAACTATGTTAACATAAGTTATAAAAATGTTAGCAAATCTTGTAAAAAGTAATTTATGGATTATCTTTGCAGTTAATTTAGACAAAATCAAAATAAGCTATGAAAGGAGCACAAGAAAGCGTAATTTTATAAACGAATTTTCTTGGCGAATGGCATAACACCTATTTATAAACAAATATTAACGAGGTTATGATTAAAGTTTCAGACACAGCAAGTAAAAAAATCATTTCGATGATGCAAGAAGATGGATTTGATGCCACCAAAGATTATGTAAGAGTAGGCGTTAAAAGTGGCGGTTGCTCTGGTTTGTCTTATGAATTGAAGTTTGACAAAGAACTAACGGAGAACGATAAAGTTTTTGAAGATAACCAAATAAAAATAGCCGTTGAAAAAAAGAGTTTTCTGTATTTGGCAGGAACTGTATTGGAGTTTTCAGGCGGGTTGAACGGAAAAGGGTTTGTTTTTAACAATCCGAATGCACAAAGAACGTGTGGATGTGGCGAGAGCTTCTCTCTGTAAATAAAAATATATGAGTAAGTATACTGAGGACGACTTAAAAGTCGAATTAGAAAATAAAGAATACGAATACGGATTTTATACTGAATTGGACTCGGAGACGTTTCCTATTGGACTAAATGAAGACATTGTTCGTGCTATTTCAAAGAAAAAAGAAGAGCCCGAATGGATGACCGAATGGCGCTTGGAAGCTTTTCGCGCTTGGCAAGAAATGATAGAACCCGAATGGGCTAATGTTCATTATGAAAAACCCGATTTTCAAGCGATTTCGTATTATTCAGCCCCTAAAAAAGCGGATCCGAATAAAAAACTAGAAGATGTTGACCCCGAACTTTTAGCGATGTATAAAAAGTTAGGCATTTCGGTAGACGAGCAAAAGAAAATGAACAACGTGGCCATTGATATTGTAGTTGATTCCGTATCTGTGGCAACAACTTTTAAGAAAACATTGAACGAAAAAGGCATTATTTTCTGCTCTATTTCGGAAGCAATCAAAGAACATCCCGAATTAGTTCGAAAATATTTAGGAACAATTGTTCCGCAGAAAGATAATTTTTACGCAGCATTGAATTCGGCTGTTTTTTCGGACGGTAGTTTCTGTTATATTCCAAAAGGTGTGCGTTGTCCAATGGAATTATCCACTTATTTCCGAATCAATCAAGGCGGGACAGGTCAGTTTGAACGCACGTTGTTGATTGCTGATGAAGGCAGTTATGTTTCCTATTTGGAAGGGTGTACCGCTCCAAGTCGCGATGAAAATCAATTGCACGCAGCTGTGGTAGAATTGATTGCAATGGACGATGCCGAAATTAAATATTCAACAGTTCAAAACTGGTATCCTGGAAACAAGGAAGGCAAAGGAGGCGTTTATAATTTTGTGACCAAAAGAGGTTTGTGCGAAAAAAACGCTAAAATATCCTGGACACAAGTAGAAACAGGTTCGGCCGTAACTTGGAAATACCCATCGGTAGTTTTAAAAGGTGACAATTCCATAGGCGAATTTTACTCGATAGCAGTTACTAATAATTTCCAACAAGCCGATACGGGAACGAAGATGATTCATTTGGGTAAAAATTCCAAATCTACCATTATTTCCAAGGGTATTTCAGCAGGAAAATCACAAAACAGTTACAGAGGGTTAGTGCAAATAGGCGCAAGAGCCGAAAATGCTCGTAACTTCTCACAATGTGACTCCTTGTTAATGGGAAATAATTGTGGTGCCCACACGTTTCCGTATATCGAAAGTAAAAATGCTTCGGCCAAAATTGAGCACGAGGCAACGACATCAAAAATTGGAGAAGACCAAGTGTTCTATTGTAACCAACGCGGTATTCCAACCGAAAAAGCAATTGCGTTAATCGTAAACGGTTTCAGTAAAGAAGTTTTGAACAAATTACCCATGGAATTTGCGGTAGAAGCGCAGAAATTGTTGGAGATTAGTTTAGAAGGTTCAGTAGGATAATCAATCAAAAAAATTAGAATAAATAACACATTTACAAAATGTTACAGATAAAAAATTTACACGCGTCTGTTGAAGACAAAGAAATATTAAAAGGCATCAACCTTGAAATTAAAGCCGGAGAAGTGCATACGATTATGGGTCCAAATGGCGCCGGAAAATCGACCTTATCTTCTATTATTGCTGGAAATGAAAATTATGAAGTATCTCAAGGAGAAATCTTTTTAGACGGAGAAGAAATTTCGGAATTAGCGCCCGAAGAAAGAGCGCATAAAGGGGTTTTCTTGTCGTTCCAATATCCAGTTGAAATTCCAGGTGTTTCGGTAACGAATTTCATAAAAACGGCGATCAACGAAAAACGTAAGGCCAACAAGCAAGAGGAAATGCCAGCAAATGAAATGCTGAAGTTAATCCGTGAAAAATCAGAGCTACTGGAAATGGACCGAAAATTCTTGTCGCGTTCATTAAACGAAGGTTTTTCGGGCGGTGAAAAGAAACGTAATGAAATTTTCCAAATGGCGATGTTAGAACCAAAAATCGCTATTTTGGACGAAACCGATTCGGGTTTGGATATCGACGCCTTACGAATTGTGGCTAACGGAGTAAATAAATTGAAAAACGAAAACAATGCCGTGTTAGTCATTACGCACTACCAACGTTTGTTAGATTATATCGTTCCCGATTTTGTTCACGTATTAATGGACGGAAAAATCGTAAAAACAGGTGGAGCCGATTTAGCGTTAGAGTTAGAAGAAAAAGGATACGATTGGATTAAAAATGAGTTGGTTTAATTCGTTTCAGGTTTCAGGTTTCAAGCTCTGATAACACATATACATTACGACTAATTTAATTTTATATACGCCATGGCAACAATTACAAAGTTTGAAGATTTAGAAATTTGGCAAGAGGCCAGAAAATTAGCAAAAGAAGTTTTTATACTTTCAAAAGAAACGGATTTAAAAAATGATTTTAGATTTAAAGAACAAATAAAAGCATCATCTGGTTCCGTAATGGACAATATAGCCGAAGGTTTTGAAAGAGATGGAAATTTGGAATTTCGTCAATTATTATCCATAGCAAAAGGTTCGGCGGGTGAAACCAGATCTCAGATTTATAGACTATATGATTCTGAATATATTTCGGAAGAACAGTTTAAAGATTTGAAAAAAAAATATGAAAATTTAAGCGGGAAAATTAAAAATTTCATCACTTATTTAAACAAGAAAGATTTCAAAGGAAACAAGTTCCAATAACTTGAAACCTGAAACAGACCAAAAAATGGAATTAAAAGATAAAATGTTAGCTTCCTTCATGGCCTTTGAAGAAAAAATCAAAGACAATGAAGATTTGCATGAAGTTCGAAATCAAGCCATAAAAAATTTCGAAAACAAAGGTTTTCCTACTAAAAAAGAGGAGGCTTGGAAATACACATCGTTAAATGCAATTTTAAAAAATGATTTTTCGGTTTTCCCAAAGAAAGAAAATACAATCGAATTTAAAGATGTAAAAAAGTATTTCTTACACGAAATTGATACGTATAAAGTAGTTTTCATTGACGGCATTTTCAGTTCGTTTTTGTCTTCTACTACGCATGATGGTTTAGATGTTTGTTTGATGTCTTCGGCCTTGACCAAGCCGAAATATAAAATGGTAATTGATACTTATTTCAATCAAATTGCGAGTAAAGAAGAAAGTTTAACATCTTTAAACACGGCATTTTCATTGGAAGGGGCATACGTTCATGTTCCAAAAAGCAAAGTAGTGGAAAAGCCTATTGAAATCATTTATTTCTCTACAGGAACCGAAGCCGCTTTGATGGTGCAACCTCGAAATTTGGTCATTGTTGGAGAAAATGCACACGTACAAATTGTAGAGCGTCACCAAAGCTTGAATTCAAATCCTGTTTTGACGAATTCGGTTACTGAAATTTTTGCTCAAAAACGTGCCATCGTAGATTATTATAAAATTCAAAACGACGTACAAACTGCCAATTTGATAGACAACACTTATATTGCTCAAAAGCAAGAGAGTAGAGTAGCGGTGCATACTTTTTCGTTTGGCGGTAACATCACCAGAAACAACTTGAATTTTTATCATCAAGGAGAACGTATCGATTCTACCTTGAAAGGAATCACTATTATTGGCGACAAACAACATGTAGACCATTATACCTTGGTACAACATGCTACGCCAAATTGCGAAAGCCACCAAAATTACAAAACGATTTTACACGATAGTGCCACGGGGGTATTCAACGGAAAAATTTTCGTAGAAAAAGAAGCGCAAAAAACGGATGCATTTCAACAAAATAATAATATTTTAATTGGTGATAAAGCTACGATTAATGCAAAACCACAATTGGAAATTTTTGCCGATGATGTAAAATGTTCGCACGGTTGTACCATTGGACAATTGGATGAAAGCGCCATGTTTTACATGCAACAACGGGGTATTCCTAAAAAAGAAGCCAAAGCTTTGTTGATGTATGCGTTTACCAGTGAAGTAACGAACAGTGTAAAAATCCCAGAATTGAAAGCAAAAATTGCCCGTATTATCGCTGATAAATTAGGCGTAACTATGGGATTTGATTTGTAGTAATATACCTTAGAAATATGTTAGACATCCAAAAAGTAAGAGCCGATTTTCCCATTTTATCCCAAAAGGTAAACGGGAAACCCTTGGTGTATTTTGACAACGGGGCGACTTCGCAAAAACCGCAAGTGGTGATCGATGCTATTTCTACCTATTACAGCGAATACAACGCAAACATTCATCGCGGGGTGCACACGCTGAGTCAATTGGCTACCGATGCTTATGAAGTATCGCGAAATACGATTCAAAACCATTTGAATGCAAAACACAATTACGAAATTATTTTTACTTCGGGCACTACGTTCGGAATTAACTTGGTAGCGAGTGGTTTTGCTAGTTTGCTAAAATCAGGCGATGAGGTCATGGTTTCGGCACTGGAACACCACAGCAATATTGTGCCTTGGCAATTTTTATGCGAAAGAACAGGAGCGAAGCTGGTGGTGATCCCAATGAATGAAAAAGGGGAATTATGCCTTTCCAAATTTGATCAATTACTTTCCGAAAAAACAAAAATTGTAGCGGTGAACCACATTTCAAATGCGTTAGGCACGGTTAACCCAATCGAATATATTATTAAAAAAGCACATGGAGTAGGAGCGGCTGTTTTAATTGACGGCGCCCAAGCCACACCACATTTACGTCCCGATGTTCAAGCGTTGGATTGCGATTTTTATGTGTTTTCGGGGCATAAAGTTTGCGGGCCAACAGGCGTTGGAATTTTATACGGAAAAGAAGCATGGTTGCAAAAATTGCCTCCCTATCAAGGCGGAGGCGAAATGATTGCTGAAGTTACGTTTGAGAAAACTACGTATGCCGATTTGCCCCATAAATTTGAAGCCGGAACACCAAACATCGAAGGCGGAATTGTATTAGGCATTGCCATTGATTATATGAATGCCATAGGTTTTGATGCCATCGCAGCATACGAACACGAATTATTACTATACGGAACCAAAAGATTACAAGAAATTGAAGGACTAACGATTTATGGAACAAGTGAAAACAAAGCTTCGGTCATTTCGTTTAATATTGAAGGGATTCATCCGTACGACATTGGTACTATTATAGATAAATTGGGGATAGCCGTAAGAACGGGTCATCATTGTGCGCAACCTATTATGAGTTTTTTCAATATTCCAGGGACTATAAGAGCTAGTTTTGCTTTTTACAATACCAAGGAAGAAATTGATATCTTTGTAGAGGCAGTTAAAAAAGCACAAATGATGTTGTCTTAATAGAAAGCATATGAAAGTTTTACTAGGCATAATACTTCTGTTTTTTGTGGGTTGTAAGCCTAAAAGCGACTTAAATAATCACCAAAACAAAGCCATTCCCATTATAAAATATGAGGCGAAGGCTCGAAATTTTGTTTTAAACATCAAAGTAGAAAATCAAGTGTTGTTTGTATCTCGCGAACGAGATGCTAAAGATGACCCAGAGAAAATAACTATTGCTGATGCCGATTGGAAAGAAATTGTGATGCTAACAAAAGCAATAGATTTAGACAAAGTAAAAGAGTTGAAAGGACCAACAGAGAAACGATTTTATGATGGTGCGGCACATGCTAATATTACGTTTATTTCTAACGAAATAGAATATACGGCAAATGGATTTGATCATGGATTTCCGCCTGTTGAGATAGAAAAATTGGTACACAAAATTGTAAAATTGACCGAAAAATAACATGACAATACAAGAAATACAATACCAAATTGTTGACGAGTTTTCTATGTTTGACGACTGGATGCAGCGCTACGAATACATCATTGAGTTAGGAAAAACACTTCCCTTAATTGATGAGCAATACAAAGTAGACGAAAATAGCATCAAAGGCTGTCAGTCTAAAGTTTGGGTACATGGTGAAGAGCAAGACGGAAAAATTGTTTTCACCGCCGATAGCGATGCGATTTTGACTAAAGGAATTATTGCCGTTTTAATTCGTGCGTTTTCAAATCAAACGGCAGCAGCTATTTTAGAAGCCAATACTGATTTTATTGATGAAATTGGATTAAAAGAACATTTATCGCCCACAAGAGCTAACGGTTTGGTTTCCATGATTAAACAAATAAAAATGTATGCTTTGGCATTTCAAGCGAAACAATAAAAAATAATTTAACATATAAGCCATATAAGTTTTTCAATATGATCTACACCACAAAAAATAATACAAGCCATGAAGAATGTTACAAAAACGCAGTTAAAAGATTTAGTTTATCAAGTTAACGGAGCGGCAATTGAAGTTCATAAAAGATTAGGACCAGGATTGCTGGAAACCGTTTATCACCAGTGTCTGATTAAGGAATTAGAATTACGAAATATAAATTTTATTTCAGAATTCAATATTCCGATTAATTATAAAGGATTTGAATTAGAATCAAAACTGAGGTGTGATATTTTAGTTGAAGACATTTTAATAGTTGAATTGAAAGCAGTTGCGGAAATGAATCCAATTTATGAGGCGCAACTTTTAACTTATATGAACTTACTAGAAAAACCAATAGGATTACTGATTAACTTTAATGTTAAGAATATTTATTACCAAGGACAACAAACATTTGTAAACAAACTATATAATACATTATGGGATTAGCTTATATGACTTATATGTTTAAAAATAAAAATAAAAATAAAAATGGAAGAATTTAACGATACAATTAACTTAGGCGAAGACGTTGTCAAAGTATTAAAAGGAATTTTTGATCCCGAAATTCCGGTAGATATCTACGAATTAGGATTAATATACGATGTAATGATCAACGAAGACAATGATGTAAAAATTGTCATGACCTTAACCTCGCCAAATTGCCCAGTAGCTGAAACGTTGCCGCAAGAAGTGGAAGAAAAAGTAAAATCGATTGACGCGGTTAAATCGTGTGAAGTAGAAATCACTTTTGATCCGCCTTGGAGTAAAGATTTAATGAGCGAAGAAGCGAAGTTGGAATTGGGAATGCTTTAAAAAAGTAAGCAGTGTTCAGTTTTTAGTTGGCAGTTTACTGAACACTAATTTCTGAACACTGAACACTATAAAAATGGATGAAATCGTAAATAAAGTAGCGCAAAGTGCATTGATGGTATTCGACTTAGAAGATTACTATCCAGACAATCATGTGGTGGGGTTAGACATTTCGCAATGGCTGCTCGAAGGCATTTTGTTAAAAGAAACCGATTTTAGACAACAACTCAAAAACGCCGATTTTACACCTTATCAAGATAAATACGTGGCGTTGTATTGTACTACCGATGCCATTTTACCTGCTTGGGCATTTGCTTTGGTTACGGTTCATGTGGCGCCTTATGCCTTAAAAGTGATTCAAGGAAGCCAAGCGTTGGCTACAATAGAATGGTACCAAGACATTTTAAATAAATTGGACTACACCGATTATTTTGAAAAACCCGTTATTTTAAAAGGGTGCGCTAAAAAAGCTGTGCCTAATGAAGTGTATACCCTAGCCATACAAAAACTACAAAAAGTAGCTAAAAGTGTGATGTTTGGCGAAGCGTGTTCGGCTGTGCCTTTGTTTAAAAGAAAATAAAAAAAGACCTCAATTTGAGGTCTTTTTTTATTCATTCTCCACCGCGTCTTTATAATCAGGATATAAGAATTTATTATAAGGAAATCTTGTGATATGAATTTCCCGAACCGCTTCATACACTTTTTCTCTAAATTCTTCAAAGTTGGCTTTTTCGGTAGCCGAAATAAACAAGGTTTTACTTTCCCCTAATTTACTCATCCAAGTTTGTTTCCAATCTTCTAAGGTGTAATGTTTGGTCGTTTTTTCTATTGTTACATCGTTTTCATCAAAATAAACCGATTGAAACGCATCTATCTTATTGAATACCATAATCGTGGGTTTATCGGCGCTTTTAATGTCTTGTAAAATTTGATTTACCGAAGCAATATGATCCTCAAAATCGGGATGTGAAATATCTACTACATGAAGCAACAAATCGGCTTCTCTTACTTCGTCTAAGGTACTTTTAAACGACTCCACTAATTGTGTGGGAAGTTTTCTAATAAATCCTACGGTATCGCTTAAAAGGAATGGTAAATTCTTAATTACGGTTTTTCGTACCGTGGTGTCAAGGGTTGCAAATAATTTATTTTCGACAAATACATCGCTTTTTCCTACGGCATTCATCAAGGTTGATTTCCCCACATTGGTATATCCTACTAAGGCCACACGAACCATAGCGCCACGATTGCTGCGTTGCGTAGCCATTTGCTTGTCGATCACTTTGATTTTGTCTTTCAGTAATGAAATACGATCGCGCACAATACGGCGGTCGGTTTCAATTTCGGTTTCACCCGGACCGCGCATTCCGATACCTCCTTTTTGACGCTCCAAGTGCGTCCACATTCCGGTTAAGCGAGGCAACAGGTATTGGCATTGGGCTAATTCTACCTGAGTTCGGGCATAAGAAGTTTCGGCACGCTGCGCAAAAATATCCAAGATAAGATTGGTTCGGTCTAAGACTTTGCAATCCAATTCTTTCGTAATGTTCTTAGACTGCGATGGTGTTAATTCGTCATCAAAAATTACGGTTTTAATGTCGTTATCCTTGATAAAATATTTGATTTCTTCTAGTTTACCCGTTCCTACAAAAGTTTTAGGATTGGGTTTATCCATTTTTTGGGAAAAACGTTTTACCACAGTTCCACCAGCGGTAAATGTTAAGAACTCTAATTCGTCAAGATATTCATTGAGCTTATCTTCACTTTGATTTTGAGTTACTATTCCTACCACTATTGATTTTTCAAAGTCAATAACTTCTTTCTCTAACATAATCATTCTTTAAGAATACAAAGGTACGAAATAGCAGGCATAAAAAAAGCGACTCAATTGAGTCGCTTTTGATGGATAAGAATCGCAATTAGTTAATTACAATATCATCTATTTGCATGGTGGTCGTTGTTCCAGAACCATTACCTACATATTCAAAAACGAAGAAACCGTTTCCAGTTACACTTGCAGGAATGTTATAAGTCCCACTGTTGGTAAAGTTAGTTGCATAGCCGGTTGTCGTTCCAGTTGCGATTGTAAAACTTGAGGTAATATCTACTAAAGTTGCACTTGTTATTTGAGTACCCGGGACATAATTTGTAGTATAGTATACTTTTAAAACAGCACCATTATTAAAACCATCTTTTGTTTTAAAAGAAAGGGTATTTGCGCTCGTCATGTTAACTGGAACTATGAAAAGTGTACGATTGGCTTCTGGTGTTCCGCCGAAAGAAGACATTTGGATGTATTTATTGCTACTAAATGTTTTTACTTGCCAATATTTACTTCCAATGGCTGCATCGTTAATGTATTTTGGAAACACCTGTTGGTTTGTTGCCGTATATGACGTAAATGGTTCGTTTAAAGTGGCATCATAGACAATTCCTGTGCCCCCAAGTGGCGGGTATAAGTCAATAGCCAGTCGATCTCCGGTTAAATCAACATCGTTAAGTGTACGAATCATAAATTGATAATCGCTATTGTATTTGGTCATCACCCCGCGAATTTTTCCGTTTTTAGAGGGTACTGCATTTGAAGCAAATGTTGCAAATTCACTCACTCTTACAATTACTCTATTTCCAAATTGATCCGAAATTTCATGATTTGTGGCACCACCCAAACTGTTCAATGAAGCATCATAATATTTTTTTCCTAAGGAAGCATCTGTAAACTGTACCGCATCAAATTCAATCAACATGTTTAAGTATTGATCATTTTTAGCTTGTGCTATGGTTAAATTTTTTACGATAGTGCTTTCCTCCACATCCACACATGATCGTAGAATAACATTTTTATATTCTACGCCAGAAATTCGCCCTACGCCATTGTTGTATGATGAACCAATTACCGTACTTCCATGTTGTTTGTTAAAAAAACGGTTTTTGTCTAATTTGATCGTTACTTTTCTTCCGGGTTCAAACTCTGTGTAAAGGTTGTAATTGTCTACAGGCATACTAAAACCTTTCAAACCGTCCAAAGACATCATCGAGATGGATTTGTAAAAATTGCCACCTTCATCACTTGAAGTAACGTAGGCTTCAATATAATCTACGACCGTTTCTGAAGTGGTATACGGAACTGCGGTAGCAGTGGCAATATTTGTAATGTCGCTTACTTCCTTTGTTTTGGCTATTGTTACGCATTCGCCAGCTAAGTTGGGAACCCCATAATCGTCGCTATTTACACAACTTGAGAAAGTTGCTAAAATTATCGTTGTTACTATTAATTTATAATTTTTCATAGGTATTAATTTTTAGTAATCTTAATATTATCTAACTGACAAGTTGTGGTAACACCAGCTTTGCTGCCTGTATATTTGAAGGCAATCCGAACGTTGTTGCTTTCTAAGGCGCTTAAATCAATAGTTCCACTATTTACAAATACATCATCTACAGTGGGTCTTGAAAAAGATAAAGGTGTCCATGTTGCGGTGGCAATACCAGCAGTTGTACCATCATAATTGGTAGAAACAAAAGCGGTTAAAGGATATCCATTTGAATATCTAGTTTTAGTTGCAAAAGACAAGTGCTCTCCAGAAGTTCTCGTTAAGTCTATGGCAGGTGAAATTAACCAAGCCACATCATTTGTGCCTGTAGCTGAATAAAATGATGAAAATTCAGCATAGATGTTGTTGGTAAAGGTTCTTGCGTGCCACAAACGCGTTGCTGTAGCATTGTGGTTTATCCAACCGGTCAATGAAATGGGAACTTCATTGGAACCACTTCCTGTTGTAGCCGTTTCAAATCCTTCATTAAACGCGTATTCGTATACCGTAGGAATTACATAATCGTCATCTCCTACACAGCTTGTAAATGAACTTGATATAAGTCCTAACAAGAATATTGTTTTTAAAAATTTTATTTTCATAACCTAATTTTTTAGAAGTTGATGTAGAAGTTTACAAAAAATGTTCTTCCGTAGCCATAGAAGTATTTAGAACCAAATGATGGTGTTCCGTTTGCTTGATCGGCTTGTAAGTCTGGAAATGTTGCTTTTCTAGATTGCTCAAAGCCACCTGTTCTGTATTGAATATCAAACAAGTTATTTACTGACGCAAAGAAACCAACCGTGTTTCTATTGGCCTTGCTAATTCTCCATGATTTTCCTCCGGTTAAATTCACCAAAGTAAAGGCATCAAATTTCTCTTGTTTTAAGATTGCACGAACGGTTTCTGGAGTAGCACCAGCATAATTATCGCCGGTTGCACTGTCGATACTAAAATTATCGGTTCGTAAGATATTGGCAAAATCAACATAGCTATTGGCTAAATAATTTACGTTGGCACCCACCCACCAGAAATTAGGATCGCGGTATTCTAAACCAAAAGAGGCAGCCGTTTGAGGCATTCCCGCTTGGTGGTAATTCTTGATATAAACGGTTCCAAAATCAGTTAGCGAATTGGCTCCGGTTGCTGCTAAAGCATCGTCATTTGTTTTTAATCTCGCATTATCAGAAAAGATATATTGTCCGTAAGACGCTGCTGCAGTAGCTTTAATGGTGGAAGTAATACTGTATTCTAAACCAAGCTCTACACCCATATTTTGTTTATCAATTCCAGTTACGATTTCACTTACAAAAGTATCTTCGTCTCCGCCATCGTCGCTACCAATTCCTTCGCCATAAAAGAATGAAATTTCAGTGGCATCTTGAATTTTTGTATAAAAACCGGTTAATCGCGCTTTAAATTTTGGGGCTCTTAAAATATAACTAGCATCTGCACTAGCTATATTTTCACTTTGAAGATCTGGAGTAATTACATTGTTTAATCGGGCATTTGAAAATGCATTTCTTAAACTAGGTGCTTTAGTTTGATACAATCCATTAAAATCAAAATAGTTTTTCCCGTTTAATTTATAGGTTAAGCCTCCTTTGAATCCAAAATTTTCAAAAGTGATGCTTTTCCCTTTACCAAATGAATTATCGGCATAAATTCCGTTGCGGTATAATCCTTCTCTTTGGTATTCCGTTCTAGAGAAGTTTTGTGCCAAATAAAAGTCCACTTTGTCGTAGGTAAATTTAAATTGTGTAAAACCGTCAAATGTTAAGGCGTGCAATAAATAATTGTAGCCGTAAGTTTGGTTTTCACGAATTTGTCGGTTCGGATTATTCAAGTTGGACTGACTAGCATTACCGGTGTAAAAAGGATCAATATCAAGAAAATAGTCTCCCCCCATTAAATCCAATAAATTTTGGTGGTTGTGTGAACGTAATTTCCGTACATTAATTCCTGCATTTAATATAATATTGTCTGATAAACTCGAGTTTAAAATTGAGTTTGCATTGATTAGATTATCATCTGTGCGGTCTTCATACAACACATAAACACTTCTTCCTGCAAAAGCACTGTTCTGGTTGGCGATATACATGGCGTTCCAATCGATTTGACTGTTGGCTCTAAAGGTGTTTCCAATGTTGGTTAATTGGCTTTGTGTATACCCACCTAGGTTGCTAAAATAACTTGGTAAGTTCTTATAGTAGGTTGGGTCTGGATTGTTACCCAATTGAAAATCTAATCTTGAATTCCCGATAGTTCCCGTTTGAAAAGCAACATTGGTATTTAAATTTGTCTTGTCGGATATTTTCCAATAATGCGACAACATAACCATCGGCTCTTCAATGTCTTTGTCTCTTGAGTTGCGTTTTTTCCCATTTTGCCATCCCCAGTAGGAATTGTATTTTATTCCCATTAATTCGTTAACTTCATTGGTGTTTGGAGATGATTTTCCTCTGCTATTTTGTGCATAAATAGCGGTTAAATTTAAACTGTGTTTCTCGTTAAATTTTTTCTCAATACTAGCAAATAAAGAATTAGCAGCATAGTCTGTTCCTTCAAAGTATCCCTCTTGCGCCCATCTTCTGGAAGCCGAAATCACATAGGCCCACCCCTTTTTGTCCATTCCTGAAGCGTAGGTTCCCATGGTTCTCCAACTGTAATTGGTATTGGTTCCCGACATAGAGATGCGAGATCCTGGTCGGTAAAAAGAAGCACGAGTATTGATTTCTTGTGTTCCTAAAGCACTACCAAATGTATAGTCGGATGGCCCAGAACCCATTGTAAACTCTTGATTACGGGTAGCATCATTTAAACCGCCCCAGTTGCTCCATTGGGGTCTGCCGTCGTATAATTTATTCATTACAATACCATTAATCATGGTAACGCCATATTCATTATCTAAACCTCTAATTCTAAACCTCGACTGTCCCCAATTAAATGCGGCAGCTTGTTGGTAGGTGTCTCTTGTAGCTTGTAACAAACCAGAAGTACTTTCCGAACCACTGTTGTCATCACCCAAATCGTTCTCTGTTATGGTAACCAAACTCAATTGTTGTTCGGTCGTAATATCTTCTTCTAACAAGATAGTACCCAAGTCAATGGTTTGTCCTGTAGATGCTTCCAATAGTAAGGTTTGTAAGTTGTATCCTGCGCTTTTAATGACCAACACCTGCTCTCCAGAAGGCACTGTTTGAAACACAAAGTTTCCCTCAATATCTGTTAAAGTAGATTGGTTATTGCTCTGAAGGACAGCAACAACATTTTGTAGTGGTTTTTGACTTTTAGCATCGATAACCCTTCCTTTTAAGGCTGGATTTTGCTGTGCAAAAACAATTACAGCGTGCAGCATTAGCAGCGTGCTTAATACAAGTTTTTTCATAAAGAATATTAAAATGAATACTAATTTAATGCTAAGTCGTTCAAAACTAAACAGCTTACAAATGTATAACTTTTAACAATATTATTTACCTTTGACCCAGTTTTTGTTGCAAATATGACTAATAAACAAACTACTTTTATGAAAATTAAGCACTACATCTCGGTTATTATTGTGATTTTATCAATGGGCATTGGTTTTGCACAAGACAAAAAATTTAAAGTACACACAGTTGCTTTTTATAATTTTGAAAACTTATTTGACACCATTAACGATCCTGACACCTATGATGAAGAGTACACCCCAGCAGAAGGTTGGACGTTAAAAAATTATAATAAAAAATTAGACAACCTGAGTAAGGTTTTGATTGAATTGGGCACGAGTGAAAGTCAAAATAATGCTCCCGTAATTATTGGGGCTTGCGAGATTGAAAACAGAAAAGTATTAGAAGACTTAGTAAAACATCCAACTTTAATAGGAAAAGGCTATAAGGTAGTTCATTTTGATTCACCAGATAAACGTGGAATCGACGTGGGATTTTTATACCAAGAGAAATATTTTCAGCCCATAAGTTATATCAATGTGCCCTTGTATATTTATGAAAATGAGACGGCATCCGATAAAAAAGACAAAAAAGAAGCAGAAGAAACCGACGACAAAGGAGCTGTTGACGCTAAAACCAAACGAATTTATACCCGAGACCAACTCTTAGTTACAGGCATGTTAGACGGGGAAGAAATCAACATTATTGTAAACCACTGGCCTTCACGTTCGGGTGGGGAGAAAAAAAGTAGTCCGTATAGAGAAGCAGCTGGCCGTTTGAATAGAAAAATCATGGACTCCATCATTAAAATCAACCCGAAAGCAAAAATCATTACGATGGGGGATTTAAATGATGGTTCGTACAACAAAAGTGTTAAAGAGGGGATCGGTGCAAAATTAAAAAAAGAAGAATTGAAAAAACCAGCCGATATTTTCAATCCGTTTGAACAAATGGCAAAAGACGGACACGCCACCTTATTCTATAGAGATTCGGGGGATATTTTTGATCAAATCATGGTGAGCGAACAATTCATCTCAAAAGATAAGAACGATTATGCTACGTTCAAATATTGGAAAGCAGGAATTTACAACAAACCATTTTTGATACAAAAAACAGGGCAATGGAAGGGATATCCTTTGCGAAACCAAAATGGTATTCCCGGATTTTCAGATCACTTTCCCGTATATATTTATTTGGTTCAGGAAGTGAAATAAATAGAATTACAAGATAAAAAGGTTGGTTGGTATGAAAAAGTACGGCTAACCTTTTTTCTTTTTAGTAACTTTACCTTTTCAATAGCAACACAATGGTAACAGCAAAACCCTTCAACTTACAAAAGTGGATACAGGAAAACAAAGACCTTTTAAAACCACCGGTGGGCAACAAAAATATTTATATTGCATCTGACGATTATATTGTGATGGTTGTGGGCGGACCCAATGCTCGTAAAGATTATCATTACAACGAAACCGAAGAACTTTTCTATCAATTGGAAGGCGAAATTACGGTGTATATTCAAGAAGACGGACAGAAAAAAGCCATGAAACTTTCGGCCGGCGACATGTACTTACATCCCGCAAAAGTGCCTCATTCGCCTGCTAGATCGGAAGGATCAATAGGATTGGTTATCGAAAGAAAACGCGTCGGAAAAGGCTTTACCGATGGCTTGTTGTGGTATTGCGACCATTGCAATCACAAATTACACGAAGTGTATTTCGAATTGCACGATATCGAAAAAGATTTTTTACCTCATTTTCAAGAGTTCTTTACTTCTGAAGAAAAAAGAACGTGTAAAAAGTGTGGCACTGTAATGGAAACCAATCCAAAATATACAAAATAATTGTAAGGAATCCGTAACATTTGCGACCTAACATTTGAAATATATTTTTTACCTTTGATAAAAATTTAACAAAAACCGAATAAAAAGTTATATAATGATATCTGAAGCAGCAATTCAATTTGGTATGCAAGACGCTTTGCAACAATTAGGCATTAAAGAAATTAACGAAGGAACTTCAACAGGTTCTAAGTGGTTTTCTAATGGAAAAATCATCGAATCGTATTCTCCAGCAACAGGGGATTTGATCGGAAAAGTAAAATCTTCCACCAAAGAAGATTATGAAACTGCCATGAGTGCAGCTGAAGAAGCGTTCAAAACGTGGCGGTTGGTTCCGGCTCCAAAACGAGGCGAAATCGTGCGTCAAATGGGAGACGAATTGCGTAAGCATAAAGAGGCACTTGGCAAATTAGTTTCTTTTGAAATGGGAAAATCCTATCAAGAAGGGCTTGGTGAAGTGCAAGAAATGATTGACATCTGTGATTTTGCCGTAGGGTTATCACGACAATTACACGGTTTAACGATGCATTCAGAACGTCCGATGCACCGCATGTATGAACAATGGCATCCGTTTGGAATTGTAGGCATCATTTCGGCGTTCAACTTCCCAGTTGCCGTTTGGTCTTGGAACACCATGTTGGCTTGGATTTGTGGTGATGTGTGTATTTGGAAACCCAGTTCAAAAACACCTTTGTGTGGTGTAGCGTGTCAAAACATCATTCAAACCGTATTAGAAAGAAACAATTTACCAGAAGGCATCAGCTGTTTAGTGGTTGGTAACGAGTCGGGTGATTTAATCAATAACGACAAACGTATTCCATTAGTTTCGTTTACAGGTTCTACCAGAATTGGTCGTCACGTATCCAAAACAGTAGCGGAACGTTTTGGAAACACCATCTTAGAATTAGGAGGAAACAACGCGATTATCGTTTCTCAAGAAGCGGATTTGTCTATGGTGTTGGTAGGAGCGGTTTTTGGAGCGGTAGGAACAGCAGGGCAACGTTGTACCTCAACACGTAGATTAATTGTGCACGAAAGCGTGTACGATAAAACCTTAGACGTTTTAGCGAAAGCCTATGCGCAGTTAAAAATTGGAAACCCATTAGACGCCAACAATCACGTGGGACCACTTATCGATAAAGGTGCAGTGCAAGATTACTTAAATGCCATTGAAAAAGCTAAAGCAGAAGGTGGAAGAGTTATTGTAGAAGGCGGCGTTTTAGAAGGAAAAGGATACGAAAGTGGATGTTATGTGAAACCCTGTATTATTGAAGCGAAAAACGAGTTCGAAATCGTGCAACACGAAACCTTCGCTCCGGTTTTATACGTAATGAAATACAGCACTATTGAAGAAGCGATTGCAATGCAAAATGCCGTTCCTCAAGGATTATCTTCTTCGATTTTTACGAACAATATGAGAGAAATGGAATTATTCCTTTCTGCTGCGGGTTCTGATTGTGGTATTGCTAACGTAAACATTGGAACTTCTGGTGCTGAAATTGGGGGTGCTTTTGGTGGTGAAAAAGAAACCGGTGGTGGACGTGAATCAGGTTCTGATGCATGGAAAGCCTACATGAGAAGACAAACAAATACCATCAACTACGGAACAGCGTTACCGTTAGCACAAGGGATTAAGTTTGATTTCTAAAATAAGTGATTAGTTACTTTTTGGATATAGAAAAACCCTGCAATCGCAGGGTTTTTCTATATCACATTGCCAAATCGACAAATTGAAATTACTTCGTTTTCTTCACGTATTGTGTTAAAATATAAATGTTTTGGTTTTCTACTCTACCTTCAATCAGGTTGGCGTCGTCCCAAACGAGTTTAATGTTGTGCACAGCAGCGCCTCGTTTTGCAGTAAAAGTTGCGCCTTTTACATCTAAATCTTTAATCAACACCACCGAGTCGCCATCTAATAAGGTAACACCGTTGCTGTCTTTATGTACCAATTTATTTTCGTCTTCTTCTTCGCCTTCTCCGGTTGCTTTTGCCCATTCTAACGCCTCTTCGTCTAAGTACATCATGTCCAACAAGTCGGTATTTTTTAAACGTGCTAACATTCTCCAAGATACAATTTGAACGGGTAAATGTTCGCTCCACATACTTTCCGATAAGCCTCTCCAGTCTTTTTCATCGGTAGTTGCTGGGTTTTCAATTTGGTCTTTCAAGTGTTTTGCCATCAATACACTATTTTCAACCGTTCTTTCATTGGTTGGCGGCAATACATAAACAACTAAGTCATGTTCTGTACCACTAATTTCGCAAACTGAACCACTACGGTCTTTAAGTTTTCTTTCTATTACACTCATTTTGAATGGATTTTACTTAATACAATAATTTGTGACAAAGGTATAAATTGTAATAAGATGGCATAAAAAAAAGCAACTTTTTTAAGGAGTTGCTTTTGAACGAATATTGAGGTATTAATTTCTGCCGCTCTCATCCGGATACAAATCCGGCAACGCATCACTTTGCCAAAATTCTTTAGTATCCACATCCATTAGCGTTAATTTTCCTTTGAAAGCCGCACCGGTATCTACATTCCAAACACACGCTTTATTCACAGGAGTAGTTTCCTTAATTTTAGTCACCGGGGTATGGCCAATATAGATTTCTTTGTATATTTTTAATCGGTTAGGATAAGTCAGTGCGTCTTCTGAAAGTTCGTTGTCCAGAGCCAGTACCATTTCCCATAGTGTTCGATCCCAATAAAAAAGGGGTTTGAAATATTCGTGTTCTACGCCTTTTACATTGGTAAATCCCGCATGAATAAAGAGGCGGTTTTGATCATCAATATGATAATTTTGTAACGATTGCAAGAACCTCATATGGGCTTCTTTTTCGGAAGTTGAAATTTTTTCGTACGCCAAAGCCGTGGCTTTTCCGCCGTGTTGAAACCACAATTGCTCGTTAAAATCTACTCTATTTCCTGTTAACCATTGCAGTACTAAATCATCGTGATTGCCTTTAATAAAAATGCAATTGTGTGATTTTTCTAGTGCGATTAAAAAATCTAAAACCGCAGGCGATTCGCTCCATCCATCGACAAAATCCCCTAAAAAAATTAAGGTGTCCTCTTTTGAAATTTTTGCTCGTTCTAAAACTTGAATAAGTGCTTTGAGTCCGCCGTGAATATCGCCGATAACATAGGTTTTTCCTTTCATCATATTTATTAATCAAAAATAAGCACAACCATCAGTTGTATTAAGGCACTTTATTTCCCATGCTTTCCGTCCAAATAGCAAACCAATCTTGCGGGTCTAAAACCAATGATTTGGCCTTCATTAATTGTTGAATGCGACTCACATTAATCGTTCCAGCTACGGGTAAAATTTGGGCGGGATGTTGTAAAATCCAAGCCAGTAATATTAAATCGGAACCCACATGGTATTTTTCTACCAACTTAGAAAACAACAATTTCAAACGCTGTGTTTGTTCGGTATTTTCTCTAAAAACTACGCCTAACGGATTCCATGCCATCGGTTGAATGTTATGCAACTGCATATAGTCTAAACTTCCATCGGTCATGGCCTCATGATTTGTGGCCGAAAACTGAATTTGATTGAAGGCAATTTCTGTTTTTTGACGCAATAATTCGGTTTGTGAGGGCGTAAAATTGGACACCCCAAACGAACGAATTTTCCCTGTTGCTTTTAATTGCTCTACGGCTTTAGCAATTTCATCGGCTTGCATTAAAGGGCTTGGGCGGTGTAAGAGCAAAACATCTAAATACTCGGTTTGTAGATTTTTCAATGAATTTTCAACCGACCAAATAATGTAATCAGACGCATACTCATAATGTTTAATTTTATTTTCTGGGCGATTTTCAGATACATATTGAATGCCACATTTTGAAATCAATTGAATTTTTTCGCGATCAATTTTGGCGGTAGCCCAGGCTTTTCCAAAACTGGTTTCGGTAGTGTATCCCCCATAAATATCGGCATGATCAAAAGTAGTGATGCCGTTTTCAAAAAACAGATGAATTAAGTGGTTCATTTCCTTAGTGTTAAGGTTTTTATCCCAAACCCCCCAATTCATTACTCCAGCAATAATAGGCGATAATTGTATAGACATAGTCGATGTAATTTTTAAATATTTCTTAAAATTATAAAAATTGAATCATAAAAGAGGCATAAATTCCCCTTTTTTTATTGTTTTTTAACGCAATGTTAACAACGAATGACTAAAAAAAATTACAATTTGCACCGTTAAAAATTGTTGTTAATTTCAAAGTAATAAATACAACCTAAAAATGGAAGAAAATACATCGACCTTAGACATTAGAGCCATCAACGAAAAGATAGAACGTGAAAGTGCTTTTATTGACTTGCTTACCATGGAAATGAACAAAGTGATTGTAGGTCAAAAACATATGGTAGAACGATTATTGATTGGATTATTAGGACAAGGTCACATCTTGTTAGAAGGAGTGCCCGGGTTAGCAAAAACCTTAGCAATTAATACCTTGTCACAAGCTGTTCATGGGTCGTTTAGCCGCATACAGTTTACACCTGATTTATTACCTGCAGATGTAGTGGGTACGATGATTTACAACATCAAGCAAAACGATTTTACGATTCGAAAAGGGCCTATTTTTGCCAATTTCGTATTAGCCGATGAAATCAACCGAGCTCCTGCAAAAGTACAGTCGGCATTGTTGGAAGCCATGCAAGAAAAGCAAGTTACTATAGGCGATGAAACCTTTAAATTGGACAAACCCTTTTTAGTAATGGCTACGCAAAACCCAGTGGACCAGGAAGGGACGTATCCGTTACCCGAAGCACAGGTGGACCGATTTATGTTAAAAGTGGTTATTGATTATCCAAAAATGGACGACGAGCGTTTGGTAATTCGTCAAAATTTAAAAGGAGCCTTTGAAAAAGTAAACGAAGTAGTTTCTTTGGAACAAATACTAAAAGCGCAAGAAGCCGTTCGGGAAGTGTATATGGACGAAAAAATCGAGAAATACATTCTAGATATCATTTTTGCTACACGTTATCCTGAAAAATACAAATTAGAAAATTTACAACCATTAATTAGTTTTGGAGCATCACCTAGGGGAAGTATCAATTTGGCAACCGCTGCTAAATGTTACGCTTTCATCAAACGAAGAGGGTATGTCATTCCAGAAGATGTTCGTGCGGTAGTATATGATGTGTTGCGTCACCGAATTGGGATAACTTATGAAGCTGAAGCTGAAAATGTGACTACAGAAGACATCATTAGCAAAATTGTAAACGAAATTGAAGTGCCTTAATTTTTTGTTTCAAGTTTAAAGTTTCAAGTTAATATAACCTGAAACAAAAAAAACCTGAAACCTGAAACAAAATAAAAATGGATACCAAAGAAATTCTAAAAAAAGTACGAAAAATTGAAATCAAAACGCGAAGATTGAGCGATCATATCTTTTCGGGAGAATACCACACATCATTCAAGGGACGGGGTATGACGTTTTCAGAAGTGCGTCAATACCAATACGGTGACGATGTTCGTGCGATTGATTGGAACGTTACGGCACGCTACAACGAACCTTTTGTTAAGGTGTTTGAAGAAGAGCGCGAATTGACCATGATGTTGCTTGTGGATATTTCGGGTTCGGAAAGTTTTGGTACAAAAAACCAACAAAAACGCGATATGATTACCGAAATTGCAGCCACATTGGCTTTTTCGGCAACTCAAAATAATGATAAAATTGGTTTGTTGTTGTTTTCGGACCAAATCGAATTGTATATCCCGCCTAAAAAAGGGAAGTCACACGTTTTACGCATCATTCGTGAATTGATTGAATTTGAACCCAAAAGCAAAAAAACCGATTTGTCACACGCCTTGAAATATTTATCAAGCGTTATGAAAAAGAAAGCCATTGTATTTGTCATCTCCGATTTTATGGCAACTTCCTACGAACAAACGTTAAAAATTGCAGCAAAACGACATGATGTAACAGGAATTCGAATTTTTGATCCAAGAGAAGAGCAACTTCCAAACATTGGAATTGTAAATATGGTAGACGCTGAAACAGGAGAAACCTTAGTTGTAGATACCAATTCTAAATCGGTTCGACAAAATTATGCGACATATTATCGTGAAAATGTGTCCTATTTTAGAGATATTTTTTCAAAATGTGGAGCCGGCACCATAAGTTCAAGAGTAGATGAAAGCTATGTAACCAAATTATTGGGTTATTTTAAAGCCAGAAATTGAGAAAAATGAAAAAGACGATTTACATCCATATTGCTTTGCTTTTTGGTTTTTTTGGGTTTTCCCAAAAAATTACCACTTCAATTGATTCTTCCCAAATCAAAATTGGTTCGCAATTTCATTTGACCCTAAAGGCATCGGTTTCAGCCAAAGACAAAGTAGTTTTTCCTGAAGGCAAATTTTTTGGTGCCCTAGAAATTTTAGAATCCTATCCAATTGACACGATTAAAAATCAAAATCAAGTTGAATTAGTTAAAAAATATGGGTTAACCCAATTTGATTCGGGAAGGTATGTCATTCCAAAATTGTTAGTTAAAATCAATCAAAAAGAATTTAGATCGGATACGCTTTCTATTCTGGTAAACAATGTAAAAGTAGATACTACTAAACAACAAATGTATGATATCAAAAACATTATTGCCACAGAAGAAGAACCGAGTAGTGAATGGTGGAAATGGTTGGTTTTATTGCTATTGATTATAGCTTCAGGGTTTGCGGCATATTTTATTAGTAAGAAAATTCAAAAAAGAGAGGATTCGGCCGAAGAATTTTTTGCTTCGCCTATTGAAAAAGCAATTGCGTATCTCCAAAATTTAGATAAAAAACAATTACTCCAAAAAGGAGAAGTTAAAGAATACTATTCGGAAATGACCGACATTGCGCGTACCTATATTGAAGAATCGGTAAAAGTGCCCGCCATGGAAAGCACATCGAGCGAATTGATCGCTGCACTGAAAAAAGCAATTTCTGAGAAGAAAATGTTTATCAATCGAGAAGAGTTAGACAAATTTAAGTGGGTATTAGAAAATGCCGACTTGGTAAAATTTGCCAAATCAAAACCCTTGCAATTTGAAATTGAAAAAGACAAAGGGATTATCGATAAATTCTTACTAACAATTGACAAAGCTTTACCAAGAACAGAAGCTGAGGCCGAAGTGCTTTTTGCAGAAGAAGTCCGAAGAAAAGAATTGAAAAAGCAAAAATTCAAACGAACTGTCATCGCCGTTGGAATTGCAACATCCTTGTTTGTAGTAGCGGTTTCCCTGTTTTTATACTCCATTGGTTTTGACTATTTAAAAGAAAATTATTTAGGATATTCAACGGAGGAATTGTTAGAAAAAGAATGGGTTTCTTCAGAATATGGAGTGCCGGCAATTGTTATAGAAACACCCAAAGTATTGCAACGCAATAACGACGAGAAAATTCAAAATAACCTGCCAGAAAATGTAAAATCGACCAATCGTTTTGTGTATGGAAGTATTGTGGATGATTTTTCAATTGTATTAATTACCACGGCATTCAAAGACACCACCCGATTAGATTTGGACGTCGCTCTGGAAAATAATTTGAAAGAATTGGAACGTTTTGGAGCCAAAAACATCCTGGTAAAAACTGCCGATTTTGAAAATGTAAAAGGATTATCAGGAAAAAAATCATATGGAACATTCACCGCATTCAATCCGAATTCCGAAGAAGAACAAAAGATGTACTATGAAATTGTAGTGTTTGCGCAATCGGGTGGCGCTCAAGAATTTTTCTTAATTTACAAGGAAGATGACGAACATGCCAAACAAATAACAGAGAAGATTCAAAATTCAATCGAACTAAGAAAGGCGAAGTAACAATGGGGAAAGTAACTTTTTTAAATCCGGAATTTTTATGGTTGTTTTTGGTACTCCCCATTGCAATAGCATGGTTGTTTTATAAACGAAAGCAACTTTCGGCAACGTTAACCATGCCGTCAATTGCACCTTTTGTAGGACATCGTACTTTTTTAGCGAAAGCAAAGCCCTTTTTGTTTGTCTTGCGATTGCTCGCATTGAGTGCAATGATCATCGCTTTGGCACGCCCAAGAAGTGTCGATGTAACCTCAAAATCAAAAATGACAAAGGGAGTAGATATTGTGATGGCCATCGACGTTTCGAGTAGTATGTTGGCAAACGATTTAAAGCCCAATCGTTTAGAGGCTTTGAAAAAAGTTGCTTCGACTTTTATACAGGATCGAGTAAATGACCGCATAGGATTAGTGGTGTATGCCGGAGAAAGTTACACCCGCACACCGGTTACTTCCGACAAAGCCATTTTATTGCAATCGTTAAAAACCATTACTTATGATGATAGTGTTTTAGCCGATGGAACGGGGATTGGCGTAGGATTGGCCACCGCTATCAATCGCATTAAAGACAGTAAAGCCAAAAGTAGAATTGTAATTTTATTGACCGATGGGGTTAACAATTCTGGAACTATTGATCCAAGAACGGCAGCAGATATTGCTAAAGAATATGGAATAAAAGTATATACTATTGGAATTGGCACTAATGGTAATGCATTATTTCCTGTAGCAAAAGATGCCAATGGTAAATTGGTGTTCAGAAGGATGCCCGTTGAAATTGATCAAAAATTAATGCAGGAAATTGCAAAAACTACGGATGCAAAATATTTTAGAGCAACGTCCAATCAAAAATTACAAGCCATTTACGACGAAATCAATTCTCTTGAAACTACGGAAATCAACGAGCAGAAATATTATAATTACGATGAAAAATATAAAATGTTTGCTTTAGTGGCCTTTGTTTTACTTGGAATTGAAATACTCGCAAGAAATACTATTTTTAGAGGAATCGTTTAGAAAAAGAATCATGTTTGAACTAGAAAGCCCAATCTATTTTTATTTGTTTGCCCTAATTCCATTAGTGGTTGCTTTTTTTCTATTCAATTTGTATTGGAAAAGAAAACAACAAGCCGTTTTTGCAGATTTTGAGTTATTTCAAAAATTAAGCCCAGAACAATCGGTGTTTAAATCGGTATTAAAATTAGGCATCGTACTCGCAGCATTGGCCTCTGTGATCATTGCTTTGGTCAATCCAAAAATGGGAACCAAAATGGAAACGGTGAAACGGCAAGGAATTGATATCGTATTTGCTATTGACATTTCAAAAAGTATGTTAGCCGAAGATATTGCGCCCAATCGTTTGGAAAAAACAAAACAATTGGTTTCGCAAATTATCAATCAACTAGGAAACGATCGCGTTGGAATAGTAGGATATGCCGGTAGCGCTTATCCCGTTTTACCGATGACTACAGATTACAGTATTGCTAAAATGTATTTGCAAAGCATGAATACCAATATGGTTTCATCACAAGGAACTGCTTTCAACGATGCCATTAAACTTTCGGTGGATTATTTTGACATCAAGGATACAAGCAAGTTAATTATCTTAGTTTCCGATGGAGAAGATCATGGTGATGGTGCCGAGGAGGCTATTGCAATGGCTAAAGAAAAAGGGGTTCGCATTGTAACAATTGGCGTGGGAACCGAAAAAGGAGGTTTGATTCCATTGAAAGATGCCAACGGCAATATTTCGGGGTATAAAAAAGACCAAAAAGGAGAAAATGTGATCACGAAACTATATCCTGATGTACTTACGAACATTGCAAAGCAAACCCAATCGAAATATATTGTAGGTGCCAACACAAAAGAGGTGGTGGAGCAAATTAAAAAAGCCTTAGACAAAATTGAAAAATCAGAATTTGAATCCCAACAAATTGCCGATTTTGAATCGCAATACCAATGGTTTTTGGCCTTGGCCTTGCTCTTGTTATTGGCCGACATTTTCCTTTTGGAGAAAAAAACAAATTGGGTGCAGAAGTTGAATTTATTTAACGAGAAAAAACATGAATAAGATCATCTATAGTATTGTTTTACTAATCAGTGGATTTCTTTTCAGCCAGGAAAGCGATAAAAACCTGTACCATGGGAATCAATCCTTTGCGCAAAAAAACTATGCAACTGCCGAAGCTGATTTTCGAGTTACTGAATCTAAAAAATCACCAAAAAAAGCAGTGGCTGGATACAATTTAGGCAACAGCATTTACCGTCAAAACCAGCACAGTGAGGCACAATATAAATACATTCAAGCCCTAGAATCGGCCAAAACAAAAATAGAGAAACACCGCATTTATCACAATTTAGGAAACACCTTTATGATGGATAAAAATTATGAAGCGGCTGCTGATGCCTATAAAAATGCTTTGCGTAATAATCCTACTGACGAAGAAACGCGTTACAACTATGCGTTGGCTAAAAAGAAGAAAAAAGAAAACCCACCCAAAGACAATAAAAAAGACAATAAAGGCGGCGGACAAGATAACAAGCCGCAACCTAAAAATAACGAAGGCAACAAAGACAAAGGAAACGACAAAAAAGATTCCGATAAAGACCAGCAAAACAACAAAGACAAACAAGGCGATAAGCAACAAGGTAAAGGCGATGGCGACAAAAAAGAAGACAAAAACGAATCGCCAAAACCAAGTGGTGCCGACAAACAACGCATCGATAATATCTTAGATGCCGTTAACAATGCCGAAAAGAAAGTGCAAGACAAAGTGAATGCTAAAAAAGTAAAAGCGCGTCCGGCTTCAAATGAAAAAGATTGGTAAATCATGAAAAAAAGTGTAGTTGTATTTTTTTTATTTTTTTATTCGTTTGTAGCTGCCCAAGTAAAATTTGAAGCACAAACTGATAGAGATGTGTATGGGTTAAACGAACGATTTCCTATTGCATTCTCCATCAATAACGAGGGAGATAATTTTCAAGGACCAAAATTTAATGGGTTCAAAGCAGAAGGGCCTTTTATCAATAAAGGAAATCAAACTTCTATCACCATAATTAATGGGAAAATGACCCAGAAAAGGGAAATTACAACCCAAGTCGTCTATTATTTGACACCCACAAAAAAAGGAACCTTTACCATAGGTTCTGCGAGTATCGAATACAACGGAACGGTTTATAAAACGGTTCCAATTAAAATCACCATTTCAGACCCTATTCAAATGCCGAGTTATCCCGGTCAAAACCCGAGACAGCAACAAAATTATAATTTTGGAGAAGGCATTCATCTTGTAGGAGAATTATCTACTAAAACTGCCTATGTGAACGAACCGGTTACGGTGATTTATAAATTGTATTTTCCGTATAACAGTTCGGTTTCTAATTTACGCAATTTCCAAGCGCCAAAATACCAAGATTTTTGGAGTCAATACATTGACATGAAACAATTGCGTGCCGAAAAAGGAAAATTTAACGGCAAAGACTACAGTGTGGTGGCCCTACGAAAAGTCATTTTATATCCACTGGAAGCCGGTTCAAAACGCATTGAACCTTTTAAAATTGATGTAGATGCTGAGGTTCCCACAGGAAGAAGTGACTGGTTTGGTCGTATGGAAATGACAACTGTTGAAAAAGCTCTTTCTACCGGAATCCAAACCATTACTGTAAAACCCCTTCCGGAAAAAGGGAAACCCGTCAGCTTTACTGGAGCTGTTGGTGCTTTTACTTTTAAAGTTACCCCCTCAAAAACCAAATTAAAAGCGGGGGAGTCCCTTGATTTAGAGGTCAGTGTGTCGGGCAAAGGAAATTTAAAATTATTTACGCTTCCCAAACCAGTACTTCCTAGTTCGTTAGAAATGTATGATCCGGTGCATCAAGAAAATGTGCAAACTCCAGTTACAGGCATGACGGGAAGGGTTTCAGATAAATACACCATTATTCCTCAATTCAAAGGAAAATATTCGATCAAACCCATTGCGTTTTCCTATTATGATTTAAATACTAAAACCTATATAACTCTTTCTTCTCCAGAAATTACTCTCGACGTTTTAGAAGGGGATGGAACTGTAGTGGCAAACCAAGCAACTAAAAACAAAAACGCCATAACTAAAAAAGAAGTTTTCCAATACAATAAACAGAAAACAGTTTTCCAAATCAAATCAAAAGCAGATTTCTTGGGATCGGGATTGTTTTATGGGTTGTTGATAGCACCCTTATTGTTAATTCCAGTAGTGGTTGTACTGCGCAAACAAAAAGTAGCTAAAGATGCTGATGCTTTTGGCAATAGAGTAAGAAAAAATAACAGATTGGTGAAAAAATATTTGTCCGAAGCTAAAAAACAAATGGGCGAAAAAGTACCGTTTTACCTAGCAATGGAAAAAGCACTTCACAATTTCTTAAAGGCCAAATTACATATCGAAACCGTGGAGATGAGCAAAGACAATATTGTGGAATTGTTGCAACAAAGAAATGCTAATGAATCAAGCATTACCCAATTTATGGCGTTAATGAACGATTGTGAATTTGCACGCTATGCACCGGCAACAGATACTGCTATGAACAATGATTTTGACCGAGCCATTGAAATAATTACGGAACTTGAAAAACAATTGAAATCATGAAAAGCACCATCGTATTATTCTTTTTGTTTTTGATTTCATTTGCAACTGCAAACGAATCCATTAATGCTACTTTCAAAACTGCAAACGAATTATATAATAAAGAAAAATATTTGGAAGCGGCACGTGCTTTTGAAAGTATTGAAAAGCAAGGCAACGAATCGGCTGATTTGTATTTTAATATCGCCAATTGTTATTATAAATTAGGTAAAGTGGCTCCATCTGTATACTATTATGAAAAAGCATTGCTTTTAAACCCCGAAGACGAAGCCATACAAACAAACTTATCGTTTGCTCAGAAAATGGCCATAGACGACATTAAAATACTGCCCGAAGTGGGGTTCAAGAAAATAGTAAAAGAGTACACGCGGGTATTTCATTACGATACCTGGGCTTGGATTGCTGTTTTTATAGCTTTTTTAAGTTTAGTCTCTTTTTTGGGGTACTATTTTGGCAATACGGTTTATATAAAACGTACTTTTTTCAGTTTATTCCTGTTGTTTTTAGTAGGCATCGGTATTGCCGTTTTTTCGGCATTTTTGCAAAAAAAATGGGTGTCAAACTACAATCCAGCTATCGTTTTTGCTGAATCGACTACTTTAAAATCAGCTCCCAAAACGAGCTCAGAAGACGTAGTAACAGTTCATGAAGGGACAAAAGTATTTGTTTTGGAAACACTCGGTAATTGGTCACAAATTGAATTAACCGACAAAACCAAAGCTTGGATTGCTAAAGAAGCGATTAAGGAAGTGAAGGACTAGTGTTCAGTATTCAGTTGAAAGTGTTCAGAATTTAGATTTGTCAATCGAAGCATTTCGAAGCGTTTATTCCTCACTCTCAACTCCCAACTTCAAACTATCATACCACCCTTCAATCGTAGGATAAATCGCCTTTGAAATATTCTGAATTGGATTGTAAAAGATCGAATTTTCTCTTGTTTCTTTGGAAATTATCAGGTTATCGATGTTGATTTTCTCCACAATAAACAGTATGGTACTCAATGCCAATATGGTTTTAAGGACACTAAAAATAACACCTGCAATTTTGTTCATACTGCCTAAAAAAGCAAAATTGGTAATTTTTGTAAGTATTTTTGCACTCAAGTGAATGCCAATGAGTACTACTATAAATGTTAGTATAAAAGCGGTTATCGTAATGTATTTTGAATTCCAACTTGGAACCAGATTAGACAGTAGCTCACCGATCCAATGCGAACTTTTAATGGCAAAATAAATCCCAAGGAGCAAACCTACAAACGAAGCAACTTCAACAAAAAAGCCATTTTTAAACCCTTTATATATGGCAAAACCTAATAAAATAGCAAAAACAATATCAATAAAACTCATTTGAAAGAAAATAGATTAAAGAACAAAGATAAAAGAATTGCTGAAACTGGTTTTCTGTTCTTATCTTTGCATGAAATTTGGTAATTGGTTATCGGTAATAGGTCATAGGAACCCATCACCCATCACCCATCACTTAAAACCCAAAAAAATGTCTAGAGACGAACAATTAAAACAACGCTGGGAAAGTGTTGTCAGCATATTATCAGAAAAATTTTCAGGCGGAGAGGACCTTGACTTAGAAGGTATTATTTATTTAATTGGCGTGCAAGAATTGGGTAAAATTCATGCCACTTTTAAAAAAGATGAAAAAGTAAACCTCATGCACATAGCCATTTGTCGTTTGTTAGAGCCATATGGGTATTATGAATTTGAATATTTTGATAACGAAGGTTGGCCCCATTACAAAACCAAAGAAGAATTACCCCCGTTAAAAGCAGGTGAACAAGCAGTGTTGATGAAAGAAGCAATTGTAAGCTACTTTTTAGAGAAAGAGTTGATAGCGTAATGATTTAGGAGTAACGATTTATGATTTTAGAAGTTTTAGTTAACTTGAAACTTGAAACTTGAAACAAAATACATAAATTTGTACCATTATAAAACGAGTGATGATAGAAACGATTAAAGCCCATATTGAAGAAGTAAACACTTTTCAAACCGACAACAAAGAGCAATTAGAAGCCTTCCGCATCAAGTATTTAGGAAGCAAAGGTTTATTGAAAGACTTTTTTGCCGAATTTAAAAATGTGCCAAACGAACAAAAAGCGGCCTTTGGACAAGTAATTAACGAATTGAAAACTTCGGCTGAAACCAAAGTAAAATCGATTCAAGATGCTTTGGAGAATAAAGAAGAAGCTAAAGGCATTTACGGAGACGCTACACGTCCGGGTGAAGCCATAGCTGTTGGTTCCCGTCATCCCATTTCAATTGTAAAAAATCAAATGATTGATATTTTTTCAACGATTGGTTTTAATGTGTCTGAAGGTCCCGAAATCGAAGACGATTGGCACAATTTTACAGCATTAAATTTACCTGAATACCACCCGGCAAGAGACATGCAGGATACGTTTTTCATTCAAACCAATCCGGATGTTTTATTGCGAACGCATACATCATCGGTGCAAGTGCGCTACATGGAAAACAACAAACCACCCATTCGTACGATTTCACCAGGACGTGTATTTCGTAACGAAGCTGTTTCATCGCGTTCACACTGTATTTTCCATCAAGTGGAAGGTTTGTATATTGATAAAGACGTTTCCTTTGCCGATTTAAAGCAAACTTTGTTGTATTTCACCAAGGAAATGTTTGGGAAATCGAAAATTCGTTTGCGTCCATCCTATTTTCCATTTACAGAACCTAGTGCTGAAATTGATATTTATTGGGGGTTAAAAACCGAAACGGATTATAGAATTACCAAAGGAACCGGTTGGTTAGAAATTGGAGGTTGTGGAATGGTCGATCCAAACGTATTGAAAAACTGCGGTATCAATCCAGACGAGCATACGGGTTTTGCTTTCGGAATGGGAGTAGAACGTATTGCCATGTTGTTGTATCAAATTGGTGACATCCGTATGTTTTATGAAAACGACGTTCGTTTCTTAGAGCAATTCAAAGCATCAATTTAGACATTGCGAGGAACGAAGCAATCTCACGTACTATGAAAAAAGACATTATCATCCCAAAAGTAGCAAACGTTCACATTGTGGCTTTTCAAGAATGGAACGACGATTTTATGGAAAATTCTTGGTATGCTTATTTAATAAACGATACCGATGATTTATTAGAAATGGCTATGGTAGTTTCTCGTGCTTATGGCTTAATCAATGGCGAAGAACGCAAAACGGGAACATTCCGACATGCGTTTGCCAAAGTAGAACCAAGAACCGCCGTAAAAGTAGAATTGTTAGAAAATAACGTTTTGCAATTGAATAACGAATTCATGTTGTCCTATTTCTCAAACGGACAATTATTTGATAAAACCTTCGTTTTTAAAACCAATTCCATCAATGAAAAGGCCACGGCCGATTTACCCATTATCAACAAAAAAGGCGTTTTAGCAAATTAATTTATTCTCTTGTAAGAGGATTCAAAATAACTAAACCACGAATTCAGAAATGCATTTGTGGTTTTTTGTTTTCACCTCATAGAAACATAGATTAACTTTATTAATCTTGAGTTGTTTCACTTTACATAGTCAACATAGAAAAATTTAAATGAACTTTTAAAGAAAAAGAGCTTCTTTTACTTTCTTATATGACTTATATGTTTAAAATTCAACACAATTCTATAGTTACCTCAAAAAAACGAAACGCTTTTAAAAGAAAAATCTATGTTGCTATATGGTAAAAACTCAAAAACAGCTTAATCCGCACAACAATTAGAAAATATTTTTACCTTTAAGAAATTTTTCATCCCAACAACATGAAACCATTTCTTATTGCTATACTTTTTGTGGCCTCTTTTTCACAAGCACAAGATTTTGCCAAACACATCAATCCTTTAATTGGAACAGGTGGTCACGGGCATTCTTTTCCAGGTGCAACGGTGCCTTATGGTATGGTACAATTGTCTCCTGACACCAGAATTGACGGGAGTTGGGACGGTTGTGGCGGTTACCATTATTCCGATAATTTAATTTACGGATTTTCGCACACGCATTTGAATGGAACCGGTGTTTCAGATTATGGTGATATTATGCTAATGCCAACAATGGGTGAACCTTCGTTTGACAATAAAATCTATGCTTCTACTTTTTCGCATACCAATGAAAAAGCTTCCGCTGGATTTTATGCTGTGAAATTAGACAAACATAATATCGATGTACGATTAACTACTTCAACCCGCGTTGGGTTTCATGAATATACGTTTACTAAAGACGGACAAGCCAATATTATTTTAGATTTGAATCATCGCGATAAGCTTTTAGAAGGCAGCATTCGAGTAATTGATGATAAAACTATTGAAGTCTTACGAAGAAGTGAAGCTTGGGCAAGAGACCAATATGTGTATGCTCGCATTGAGTTTAATGTGCCATTGAAAGTGAATTTGGTTGCAGAAGAAAACACGGTAAACACTAAATTACAAGGGATATACAAAGGAACAAAATTGGCTTTAAGTTTCTCCAAACAAGTCAAAAAAGGTGAAAAAATCCTCGTAAAAGTGTCACTTTCGCCAACCAGTTACGAAGGCGCCAAATTAAACAGTTCCGAAATTGACCATTGGAATTTTGATAAAGTACAACAAAACGCTATCGCACTTTGGAACAAAGAATTATCAAAAATTGAAGTCACTTCAAATGATAAAGACAAGTTAGCGATTTTCTACACGGCTTTGTATCACACGATGATGCAACCCAATATTGCGCAAGACATCGACGGCAAATACCGCGGAAGAGACAACCAAATTCATCAAGCAGAGGGTTTTGATTATTATACTGTGTTCTCGCTTTGGGACACCTTTAGAGCAGCACACCCTTTATATACTTTGATTGATAAAAAACGAACTGCCGATTACATCAACACCTTCATCAAACAATTCGAACAAGGCGGCCGATTGCCGGTTTGGGAATTGGCGTCTAATGAAACCGATTGTATGATTGGTTACCATTCCGTTTCTGTAATTGCGGATGCGATGGCAAAAGGCATAACCGGTTTTGATTACGAAAAAGCCTTTGAAGCGAGTAAGGCCTCCGCGATGCGCGATGTTTTAGGTTTAGATGCGTACAAGAAAAACGGTTTCATTTCGATGGATGACGAACACGAAAGTGTTTCGAAAACCTTGGAATACGCCTACGACGATTGGTGTATAGCGCAAATGGCACAACTTTTAAACAAGAAAGAAGATTATCACTATTTCATGAAACGCTCTCAAAATTGGAAAAATATTTTCGATCAGGAAACGGGTTTTATGCGTCCAAAGAAAAACGGTGGTTGGGACCAACCTTTTGACCCAAGAGAGGTCAACAATAATTTTACCGAAGGCAATTCGTGGCACTATTCCTTTTTTGTTCCGCAAGATATAAACGGAATGATTGAGGCCTATGGCGGACCTGCTAAATTTGAAGCCAAATTAGACGAAATGTTTAACAGTGAAAGCAAAACAACCGGGAGAGAACAAGTCGATGTTACCGGATTGATTGGACAATACGCCCACGGAAACGAACCCAGTCATCACATGGCGTATTTGTACAATTATGTAGGTAAACCTGAAAAAACAAAGCAGAAAGTACATTATATTTTAAACGAGTTTTACAAAAACACACCCGATGGTTTAATAGGTAACGAAGATTGCGGACAAATGAGTGCCTGGTATGTGTTGAGTGCGATGGGGATTTATGCGGTAACGCCAGGTATGGAAAAATGGGAAAGCAACGAACCTCTTTTTGATTCCATTACTATAAAAGATGAGAATGGGAAAAATTTGGTCGATTACCAAAGACAAGTTGAGAACGGAAAAACGACGAACAGAATTTTTTTATTGGGAGAAAAATTAAAGGAACAATTCATTCAAAAAAGAAGTGCAACACGATCCCAATTTGACTATTCTCAAAACACTACTGAATATACAAATTACTCCAAAATTATTCCTGTTCCCGTAATTCAAGCCGAAAGCAAAGCGTTTAAAGATAAAATGCAAATTGAATTGAAGTCTCAAAATTCAAAGGATGATATTTATTTTATGATTAATGATAAAGACGATCATTTGGCAAAAAAAATGTTCGTTAAATACACAAAACCCTTTGAAATAACACAAACCTCAACAATTGAAGCAACTGTAAAAACAAAGGAAGGACAAAGCAACACCATTTCCGCAACCTTCTTCAAAAAGCCAAATAATTATGCTATCACCATAAAATCAGTTTACAATCCGCAATACCATGCAGGTGGTCCAGAAGGGTTGTTAGATGGGGTTTTAGGAACAGAGAACTGGCGCAAAGGAGACTGGCAAGGCTATCAAAGTCAGGATTTTGAAGCGGTTGTTGATTTGCAAGTAGTGAAAGATATTACTGAAATTTCAGCTCGTTTTTTACAAGACCAACGTTCGTGGATATTAATGCCAACAAAAGTAGAGTATTATATTTCGGATGATAATGTAAATTTTATTTATTTCGGTTCGGTAAACAATACGTTAGACCCAAAAATAGAAGAAAATAGTATTTTAAATTTCACGGCTAACCAAACCAAAAGTAATAAGGCTCGTTATGTAAAAGTCGTTGCCAAAAACTTCGGAAAATTACCCGAATGGCATCAAGGTTTTGGAGGCGATGCGTTTATTTTTGTGGATGAAATTACGATAAAGTAGCGTTTACTACTTAAAAAAGGTTGCCCATTAAGGCAACCTTTTTTAAGACATATAGATTAGAAATTAATCCTTATCAGGAAACACCAAAGAAGCGAGTACAGACAGGATTAATACACCACCAACGACCATAAGCGAAACCGTGGTTTCAATATGGTAAAATGGCGCTATAATCATTTTTACTCCGATAAATGAGAGGATAACCGCCAAGCCGTATTTCAATTTGCTGAACATATACATAAAGTTGGCCAACAAGAAATACAACGAACGCAATCCTAAAATCGCAAAAATATTGGACGTATATAAAATAAACGGATCGTTGGGTGCAATCGCAAAAATCGCTGGAATACTATCTACCGCAAATAACAAATCGGTAAATTCAACAATCGCAACCACCACAAATAAAGGCGTCGCCATTTTGATACCGTTTTGAAGGGTAAAAAATTTGTCGCCATCAAAATTCGGACTTACTTTGAAAAACTTGTGTACCAACTTAGATCCAGCACTTTTGCTAAAATCTTTGCTGCCTTCGTCTTCTTCACTACTAAACCCCGATTTGATTCCGGCAACGATCAAAATGATTCCGAAAACCGTTAAGAG